>Ga0098040_1000649_pt1 | contig 15827 bp, 12 predicted proteins | sample 7_EtaG_FD_75065 | JGI IMG/M metagenome (GOLD analysis project Ga0098040, IMG submission 75065) | Marine viral communities from the Subarctic Pacific Ocean - 7_ETSP_OMZ_AT15161 metaG | ecosystem: Environmental > Aquatic > Marine > Oceanic | place: Pacific Ocean | collected 2015-01-08
ATTTCATTTTTAACAAATTTTATCTGATTCTTTATTGAAGCTACCTGATCTTTTGATATATCTTCAATCTCTATTCCTAGACGAAATGCAAATTCAATCAGTGATGAGTATGATTTTTCATTATATGACTTTATTGTTTTATCATAAATTTCTGTTAAATTCTTCTTTCTAGCACCTCTTAGCCCTTTTGGAAAATGGTCTGGATGAGTCTCTTTAACAATGTCCCTAAATATCTTTTTAGCCCAAGGTGGGTGTGCAGGCTTCTCAGCGATGTCTCCTTCACAAGCTTCATTTGTTTCTGAGCTTGTTTCTAGCTTTTTCTCAACTTGTGAACTGTCGAGTGCATTGTCAAAAACGTTTAGATCATAATGGAGTTGTCTAATTGCATTATTAAATTCTATTTTAGCATTTTCAAAAATAGATTGACATTCACTAAGATCTTCTTCAAGATATCTCATTTGAAATAGCAGCTTTTTTATTTTCTGCATTTTTCTATTTTAGAGATTTCAATGCCTTTATTGCAAGAGAAACATCTTTATATAATAAATACGGCCAAACAGCGCACAGGGCAATATCGCTTCTAGTTCTAATAATTTTACTTTTTGCCAAATTCTTAAGATCTCTAGACTTAGAGCTGTCTATCACAGAATTGCAATCAGAAAGCTCTCTAATGAGAAATATAAAATATAAAAAAATAAATATTGAATATGATATAAAAATTGACTCAATCATGTTTGATCCATTACTTGCTATCCAGCATATTTCTAACTAGATTTCTTATCTGATTTTCAGACAGCTCATTCATTCTAACTTCTTTTTTATCTGTTGTAGTTTTTGAACTATGTTGAGAAATAGGCTCGCTTGCTCTTTGAGTAGGTGCACTGACTTTAGGAGCTTGATTTGTGGTCTCTCTTATTAGACCCCTAGACAGATTAGTCTGATCGCTGTTCTTTCTTACTCTTGTTCCAATAAGCTGTGCAGATGTTGTGACAGACTGACGCTTCTTTCTTGTGACAGCTTCTGCGGTAACCTTCACAGACTTTTCAAAGCTTGTAGTTAGAGTAAGGGGGACAAAGACCCTATCGTCAACTATCACTTCTAGTCCTGAATTGTAGCTTCCCTCTTTTAGTATTTTTTCAAGAGGGGGAATGTTAACATGAACTATTCCATCTCTTTCTATATCTCCTGGAAATGCAAGAGACATATCCTCGCCCTCTATTAAGAACCTACATGAAGGCTTTGCAGGAGAGCTTCCTTCGATATTTATTTGAAAAGTAAGCTCATTATTATTATCTAAAGTTAGATCAATTGTGCTCATGTCTATTTGATTCCCCTGTCAACACCCAATATGTCTATAACTATCCTGTAAGTTGGCTTATAGACATTAGAAACAGCAAAGTTATTGATTGAAACAGTAATATCCTTGCTTCTATTTATTGCGCCCTCAACAGTTTTAGATGTTGGAAATATAATTTCATGCCTATTAATTGAAATGAGCGAAGCTGTAATTTTGTATATGTCGACGACATCTTCAGCAATTTTTAAAACATGCTTAGATGCATCTTTTGCCCTTCTACCTCCGTATCTAACAATTGCATCTGCTACTGCTGCTACAGAAGATCCAAAGCCCCTTCCTGCTAATGTGTGGCTAGATCCAAGACCTCTTGTGACTAAATTTGTCGCCACTAGTCATTTCTCACACGTTCAAATACGCTTGTAGATGATCCAGACCCATCTGAGTCCTTTAGGTCAAAAGCTGCTACAACTGTAGAGTTATCATCTTTATAGAATGTCATCTTGTTTGTCGAAGTGTTTATTTTCCATCTTCCGCCCTCAATATTTCTAATGAACTCAATTTGCTCAGGCTGGGGGTTATATTCCTCTGTTGCATATGTTGGTGATGAGCCACCTGTGTCCCACAAAATAGATCCGCTAAAATCAGTAGAAAAATAAATACTAGAAGAATATATTCCTGTGCCGTCAAAGATTTCGCCAACACCTGAAGTCACTCTTGAGCCGCTCAGAGTTCCATCAAGCCAGAATATTCTATACCCTACTGTGGTAAGACTTCCAAGTGCAGATCCGAAATTAACATTTTTAACCAGTGTAATAGACATATGATCTCACATCTTTAAAATAAATAATCGAAATTTACTTATGTGCAGAAATATTTTCTTTTTCAGCATTTCTAATAGTCTTCAAGCGCTCTGGTCTTTCACCTATCTTTCTTATTTTCTTTTTTTTTTGAGTCACTCAAGGCTGCTCTTGCCATTCTTGCTGTTGGAGAAACGCTCTCCTCTCTTTCTTTCTCAATATCTTGTTTAGAATTTACTAAGACACTTTCTTTAGCAGCACATGTATCACTAATTAGTTCAGCTAGTACTTCAATGTACGTGCCTATCTTTTCAACATCTAGGCCCTCTGCCTCTTTCATCTCTATTAATGAAGTAAGGATTCCATTTGAAAAGCTTTCAACATATTTTGCTAGATCTTCATTGTTCTCTTTGACTCTTAGGACTTCCTGGACACACACATCTTTGACGCTCTCAAATGCAGCATCGAGACCTGGCATTAAATTTTTTGATGAAAGCAGGGACTCCTTATCTTTCATTTTCGCCCTAAGTTCTGACTCTAGGCGGTCGAGATATTTAATTTCAAATTCCACATCACACCTCTGTTGTTTGATGAAGTAAATAATATCATACCAAACTATTAGAAATTCGTTTATATCTTAATGGGAGTAAAAAATGGGGGACCCCAAAATGAGGTCCCCCAAAAAAGTGATCAACTAAATCTTAGATTAGTACCAGACAACAAACTGAATGATGTCGTCAGCTTGAATAGCGAACTCAAACTTAACGTTATCTCCTGTACCTGGATACCAGTCACCGTTAGAAGCAGCGTCATTACCTGGCGTCATAAGCTGACCGTTGACGTAAACTTCCTTAGCATTTATATTTGCTTCGGACCAGTCGGCAAGACCGGTTGCAACGTTCGTATCAGCGTTAACAGCAGATCCAGAAACAACTGCCTTCTGTCTCTTTCCGATGATATAGCTTGAAATATCTGAAGCAGGAATTTGCTTAGTTGTATTTCCATCAATAACGACAAGTGCATCTGCATCATCTATCGTAATAGAGGATGTAGACTTAGCAGATCCGTCTAACATATTTAGCTCAGCAGCTGTTGATCCAACAACAGTTCCACCAAGCTTAAGACCTACTGTGCCATTGTGACCAGCAACATCAACGTTAAGAGATGCATCCATCTTAAGTGAGACTGTAGTCCCGTGAGTAGCTCCGACACCAAACTCTAGAATATCTGTTCCATCGTCTAGCCCGATACGATAGTCTTGAGCGTTTCCGTCAAAGACAACCATTGTATCTTCAGCACCAGCATCTCCGATAACAAGCTTTGGAGTTGTACCTCCAAGAACCATACCTGCAGAAGGAAGTGCGAATCTAAGCTGATCAGTTCCGTCTTCGTCGTACTCGATTGAAGCGTCTCCGGCAGTACCAAACTCAAGCTTAACATCATCACTGATTCTTAAGCTTGCACCGGCATAAAGCAGTGTGTCTGTGCCATCTTCATCATACTCAAACATAGCGTCATTGCCAGTACCAAAAGCAAGCTTTAGATCATCAGGAATCTGAAGACCGGTAGCTGCCATGTTCACGCAATCTACACCACCAGCTTCAAACGTAATAATGTCATCAGAAGAGGCACGGATTGAAGTATCATCATCAGCGTCTAGGTCAATACGACCTGTTCCACCCATGCTGATTGAACCCTGACCATTTAGATCAATTGCATCAACGTAGAGTGCACGCCATGCTGTACCAGAGGCACCAAGATCATCAGCAGAGTCACCGCCCGGAAGGACGTTGTTTCCACCTGGATCAAGAATGATATCTCCAGATGAAATAACACTAATATTAGTACCATCTCCTGTGAGATACTCACCGGCATCACCAAATGCAAGCCTGTGATTAGCAGAAGCCATCAAGCAGTTATTAGCAGCCTGATCAGTTAGTGTGAACTTAGATGTACTACCAACATTGATAATAGCACTGTCGGATAGCAAGTCTAGGTCGTCACCAATAACTGCGCTCTTAGCAACACTCAAACCACCGTCGGTCTGTAAAGAACCATCAGTTGTTGAAGTAGCTTCAGTTGTATCATCAGTCTTAACAATGCCACTAGCAACAATAGTTGTTGAAGTTAGTGCAGCAGTAGCTGTAGTTCCTCCTGCAACTGTTATTGTATTTGCTGAGTGAGTCATTGTAACGTCACCGTTATTAAAGTTAATAACAGCGCCTGATGCTAGGAATGCATCTGACCACATGAGTGATGTAGAACCGAGAGCTCCACCGTCTGAAGCCATTGGCAGAAGTGCCCCAGCCTTCAGCGAAATACCTGCTTGTGCTGATCCCATTGTACCTGACGCAGCAGAAGCTGAGAAAGTTCCTAATTCAAAGACACCATCGGATCCGTAATTAAGCGCTGGCATAAACGAGTGAGCAGCAGACCCTCTTGCGAAGATGATAGCTCTATCACCAACATTAGAGAATGATCCGTTAGCCCCTGAAACACCGAGAGCAATAATTGAGTCTTCAACTGTCAAGTTTGCTGTATCAAGTGTAGTCGTTGTTCCATTAACATCAAGATTTCCAGCAACAGTAAGGTTTCCACTGAAAGCACCGCCACCAGTTACATCAAACAATGTAGCTGTTACGTCAACATCACCGCTTGATATGATCTTCATATCGGTTCCGTCACCGTAAATATACTCACCAGCATCACCAAAAGCAAGCCTATGATTGGCAGAAGCCACAACAGCGTTGTTAGCATCAGCAGCAGTAATAGTGAACTTAGATGTGCTTCCAATGTTCATGATTGCGCCATCAGATAGAAGATCCAAATCATCACCAATAACTGCACTCTTTGCAACTGAAAGACCGCCATCTGTCTGAAGTGAACCATCAGTTGTTGAAGTAGCTTCAGTAGTATCATCAGTTTTAAGAATGCCGCTAAATGTACCGGCACCAGTTACATCAACCAGAGTAGCTGTTATATCAACATCACCACTTGATATGATCTTCATATCAGTTCCGTCACCGTAAACATACTCACCAGCATTACCAAAAGCAAGCCTATGGTTTGCAGAAGCAACGACAGCGTTATTGGCATCAGCAGCTGTCAAAGTGAACTTTGAAGTAGAGCCGATATTCATGATTGCGCCATCAGATAGAAGATCGAGATCATCACCGATAACAACGCTCTTGGCAACCGAAAGACCACCTGTTGAAACAAATGCACCATCTGATGTACTAGTTGCCTCGGTAGCTGCAACAACGACAACTTGCTGAGAAGAGTCTACTGTTATAGCAGTTGTTGTACCGTGAGTAGCTCCAACACCAATCTCAAGTTTATCAGTTCCATCATCGAGACCGATACGATAGTCCTGTGCGTTTCCGTCGAATACCAGGAAGGTATCTTCTGCACCTGCATCACCGATTGTTACTTTTGGAGTTGTTCCTCGAACAATAACACCGGCTGCACCAACAGCAAGATCAATGTTGCCGTCAGAGACAATATCAAGCTCGCCATCAGCTGCCTGGTGAATGTATGTGCCTGAATCACCAAACTGAAACTGACGTGTTGAGTTTAGAAGAACACCTGTATCAGCAACATGAGTTAGTTTGACGTCCTGTCCCTCACCGAGGTTAATGATACCCCCATCAGCGAGATAAAGATCTGACCACTCCTTGTCTGTGAAACCCAGTGAGGCTCCATCAGCAGATGCTGGGTAGATATTAGTTGAGAATGAACCAGATGCTGCTGCTGACCAAGTTGCTGCACCATGAATTCTCTTAATAGAAGAAGCCATGTGATTTAGAATCTCACGAGCATTATCAAGTGCAAGACTTGTAGAAGCTGCTGCTGATTCGGAGTCGGTTGGGATAGATCCTGAGACCTGGGACAACCTTACCTTTGTTTTCATCGCCATTATAATTTTCCTTTTCTTATAGATTATTGGCTTGTCAATTTGCAACACGCAAATTTGACATATAACCTAACGTGTCTTTAACGAAACTAATCTATAACATTAACGGAAAACTAACTTAACCTTAGACCGCACACTGGGTCTCAACTACTATATATCATCCTCTTTAGATTCCTGACATGATTATCATAGTCAGAAAACTCTGAATTAAGAAACTCTAATGAGAGACTTTGACACTTCTGATCCGGATCGCTGAATGTAAAATTAAATTTTCCTGACGGAAGCTTGCTGGCACGTATAAGCCTGAGTCCTCTCATCAATAAAAAGGCAGCAATGGATAGGTCTGGAGTCGAATATTCTTTCATTTTTAACTTAGATTTGAAGCCACATGGTATCTAAGGATAAGTATCAATTAGCATGATAAGTTCGGAAATGAAAGAAATGTTTTCACACTTCCTGAACTTTGTTCACAGATCTATGATATGCTGCTATTTGTTGAATAATTTGCAAAAATTACACTACCAGATTCAGGCAGTGACCCAGTAGTAAAGTACATATTTGATCCCGTTACTGAGTAATCTTGATATCCTGCGCTGGTAATGGACGTAGCAGGTGCTTGGAAAATACCGTTAACGAAAACAGAGACATTCCCTACATTGTCGGGTTGATAATTGAATGTAAATTTTGTATTTGAACCATTGCTCATTCCAAGATATTCACTAAATACACAGCTCGGCGCAGCTACTGTAATTGCACCTCCAGAAGCAGAGCTAACAGTTACAGCCCCTGACTGCTCTATAAAGCTCTTCCCGTCATGAAGTCTTGTAAGAGATCCAGATATTCCTAGTTCAAAGTATCCTTTATTTGTATATTCTCCGATATAGACATATGCGTCAATATATCTTGGATTTGTAGACTGATCTCCTGTTCCTGCTGGGTCTTGTTGAAAAAATATACCATTAAAATAATCTAAACTCCAGTCCCTAGCGTCTAATACAGCAATCTGCGTCTCTCCGCTACCTGTATGATATACCTTTGCTTCATAGTCTGAATCGAAGCTTGGCGGAATTAGCTGTAATGAACCTGTCGTTAGATATATCTCTCTTCCATTAGTAAAAGGATCTACTCCTTTTTTTGGATTCTTAGAGTGAGTAACATAGTCATCTGGTAGCTTTAAAGAGAATCCATGCCTTCCGCTTGATGTATCTGTTCCAGCTATAAACGATGCAGACAGCCTTAAAAATTCTGCAACTGCAAATCCAGAAGAGCTTGAAAGTATATGATATTTTGATGCAGACCCTGTATGAGAAGGAATGGACTGAGCAAATATTGTATTTGTCGATACAGTTAATCCAGATGAAAGTGATTCATTTGCAACATCTTTATCATTTGAAGTGTGCGCTTTTCCAACTAGCTTTTTTATTGATATTAAAGTTTTTGAGGTATCAGATAAAGCCATTTTTACACCCTACGACCACGACACTGTTATCTGGCTAACATATCCTGTAAATGAAGCATCAGCCTCTACTCGAATAGTAATATATTCATCATCTGCAACGAACTGCGTTCCAAATGTTACTGTGTTTGTTGCATTAAGAGAGGAATCAAGTGATCCTTCAAGACATCCGTTATTATCTCCAACTTGACCTGTTGAAAATGCTTCAGCAAGATCCATCCACCCAGTCGACTGGCTGCCTCCGGTTGTGGGTAGTTTTACAAAAACTCTTATTCTAGATGCATTAAGTGCAGTGTCACTAGATACTATAGTCCCTGAGCCGTTAATTGCTAGAGAGAATCCTGTCTTTGACCCTCCTGAATTGTTTTGAAAATATCTGTAGAATGTTCTCAGCCCACTAGAAATGCCGCTGTAATTAACATTATCAGAGGGTCCATTTGATATTCCTCCAAAATTGCTACTATTTGCACCCTGCTTAGGTGCGTAAAGTCTTTGATTATAAAACATTAATCCGTTTGCATGTGCTCCTGACCCAGACATGTGGATAGATCCATCCCATGTATTGTCGGAATGTGTTATACTAGCTTGATTTGCATATGTTCCAGATATTATTCTGTAATTTTCTCTTCTAAATGTTTCCTGCAAGACTGTTGAACTATTTGAATATGCCCACATTAAGATCCCAGATATTGACTGAGATCCTCCGCCAGAGATATTTGACTTAAGCGGGTGAGATACATTGACAGATGCAGAAATTGATCCGTTTAAAAGAGCGCTCGCACTAATTGTTGCGCTTCCAGTCAAGTGTAGTATTTTATCCTCATCATTTCCAGCAGAAGGCATTGACTGATTTGATATCGTGCAATTTGTCTCGGTAAATGTTATATTTGATGTTGTATACACATTCTTGTACGCATTTGTCACTCTAACTCTATACTGAGCTGATCCTGCTGTATGATACCTAACACCAGATATCCTTAGATCACCTGTCATTGATAGTGTGTCAAATGCAGCTCCAGCAGCAGCAAGAGCATTACTATCAGCATCATTAATCCACTCAACATAATTTGTTGTGACATCTCCGCTGTCTAGAGAGTGAACAACGCGTGCGTAATTCCATCCTGATCGCTGATCACTTGCAGCAATTGAATATCTTCCAGTCCTATGCTGAAACAAATCTAATTCTGTTCCGTCGCTAAATACAGCACTGCCGGTTGCACTTAGATTTGTAAAGCCAGATCCGTTTGAATTAACTGAAGATCCTGTTCCGCTTCCTGGCACACCTGCTCCTACGTGACCACCTCCATCGCTGCCTGTGATCACAACACTGTGAACCAAAGAGCCATTTACATATAGCTTAAGTGTTCCTGAGTCTGCGTCACCGAAGGAATTTGCAACATAGTTTGTTTGATTACTAGCATGTGTATCAGCACTGACATCTTCGTTTAGATCACCAGTGACTGCTGTTGAACCTCCTAGAAGCCCAATTCTTACATTGTTTCCGCTTGTTGTTGAACTATATGTTCCATCAACATCTACAGCGCTAAAGCCTGCAGTTGTATTAGAGTTTGTGTACCCTGATACAGAATTGGATGAACCAAATGACAGTTTTCCTGACGCACCTGAATTGTTATTATCTACATCATCAAGAGATGGTGCAGGGCTTGGAGATAGAGCCTTTAATATCTCATTGAATCTATCTACAGCAGTTCCAACGTGTGTGCTATTAGTAAAATCAGTAAACAATCCATCAGTGTATGCGCCATCTTCAGCAGGCCCAATCGTCCCAGTTCCGTATATCGTTCCTGACACCATAAGATGTCCAGTTGCAACCTCATCAACTTCTACTACTTGCTTCTCTGCATATAGTGTTCCGCTAATGACTACATCTCCTCCGAATAAAGCTGTCCCTCTCTTCAGGGTCTTATGTGAATCAATTGCCCCAGAAACAAATAAAAATACATTAGATCCTGGAGATTCAGCATTTGGATTACTCCCATGAAAGTGAATCTGGCCCTTTGATAAAAACTTAAGTCTTCTGTCTGTAGTTGTATTAGAGCCGGTTAAAAAGATCTTTCCAGCTGATGACCCACCAAGATCAATTAGTCGGATGAGACCATCATCTGATCCAATTTTTACCTCGTCTCTTGCAAAGATCTTAACACTTCCAGAAGGATTTTTTAGATCAGTTGTTCCACCGTCTGAGGTGATAAATTCTACCTCGCCTCCGAGCTTAAGGGGAGAGCCTCCATAAAGAGTTCCACTGATTGTAACATCTCCGCCGAAGACAGCAACTCCTGCATTTGTTGTGTCCTTAGAGTCTACGGCACCACTTACAAAGACAGCTACATCTTTACCTAGAAGAATGCTCTTTGCTATTCCTGAAGATGCTGTGTGATATAGAATGTTAGAGGGTGAAAATCCACCTGTTCCGTCTGATATCTGAAGTATTCCGACGGAGCCCGAGGACTCAGTAACTCTAATGGCTGTCATTTTTACCTCAAGCTGCTATCAAAAAAGATCACAGACGTTTCATAAAAGTACTGTCTCTGTGATCCATTGTTAAAAAAGCTTATTGTTTCTTCTCAGCTCTTCTATCTTGATAGTCAGACCTAATAGTCTTAATTGGAACAGGCTCACCATCTCCGTCTATTCTAACAAAAACCATGTCAACAGAGACAACATTTCTCTGAGAGCCGTTATATACACTGTGCCTTCTAGCTTCTAGTCTAATTGTAATTGATGAAGTTCCAATTCTTATGACGTCTGCGTATATTTTAATAATCTGTCCAGCTCTAACAGGCTTCTGAAAGACTACTTCTGAAATTGACTTAGTAACCATCTTGGGTGTTCCGCACACCTGCGCTGTGAAGGCAGCACCGGCTTCATCAAGCCAAGAGAGCATTACACCTCCGAACAGGTTTCCATGCATACCCAGATTTTGTGTCTTACAAATATGTGTTGATACAAGTTCCACTTTTATTTCTCATAAAACTATAAGCAATACATAGGCGACTGTCTTACGATTTGAAGATTTGATTCTAAATCAAGACCGGCACAGTCAATCTTTCTCTTTGTTAGATGGTAGTGGTGAATAAATCCTTCAAATTTTCCCTTAGAGGCTTCTGCGGACACACCGGTCAGCATCTCACCGTCTCTCGTAGGGCATACTAGTGGGATTCCGTATCCGATGTGGATTGCTTTCCATAGTGCTCTGGCTGCCTCAATCTGTATTGGATAAAATCCGAGATGAGGCTTATGCTTATTCCCATGGGTCCATGAATTCTCCAGAACTGGTCTAGCTCCCAGGCCATTTTTTTCATACCAGCTCTGATATTTTGTATAATATGCATTTGATATCTCCACACCGATAGACTTTTGATTCCACTTTTGGCCACCTGCGTGCCATGCGCCGTGCTGAGTGTCCAGCAACTGATAAATTGTTCCATCATTGTCTATGCAAAAGTGAACAGAAGCTCCCCTTCTCTTTAGTACATTTGCACAAGATTCTGAAGATAGGCACACATCCCAGTGATTGACAAAGAATGTCGGCTTTCTTTCTGGCTTTCCTGAGTAGTCATAGTAATTTCCACTCTTTGTACCTAGCCCACCGTGCTCATCCCACAGGACAACCTTTTTCCACTCAATTGGTTTAAACTTTCCATTGTGAACAATCCATCTATTAGAGTCAAATCTTCTATTGGCGGGCTTGAATGTAGATATTTTTGATTCTCTCTCTGTCCATAGTCTTCTATAGGTAGTCGGACCAACAAGCCCATCGGCTGTTAATCCATTTTCTCTCTGCCATTTTCTAACTGCCGATGTCAGAGTATCATCAAAGTATTCACACCCAAACCAGCTCGGGTCCCATCCAAGATTTGATGCAGATGATTTATTATAAAATACCTTATCCATAATTCACTCAAAATCTATGTCAACAGAGACGTTAATATTAACCTTGGGGACCCTTAGCTGGTTTGCCATCCCGTGCTTTTTAGCCTCAGCAGCATCTAGAAACCAATCTGCATGACCTTTCTTGTGGACAATTTTAATAAAATAGTCATCTTTCTTTCTACAATTACGTGCCATCATAGTGTAGACTTTTTGATTTAACCTGTCTGTCTCTTCAGCACTAACTTTAACTTCCTCAACTTTTCCCCATGCCATGCTTGAGACGTCGTGAATCATGACAGTGGCATCGGGATCCATAAATCTCATTCCTTGCTCTCCAAAGGAGAAAAGAATAGCACCGCAGGACATTGCCTTTCCCTCAACGATTGTTGCAACAGGAAGTTCTGAGTGATTTATAGCGCTTATCATAGACATTAGAGAATAGACCTGCCCACCGTATGAGTCAATAATCACAGGAATGACTTTCTGACCTGTATTGTGTGCTTGAGCTACTTGCTGCTGAAATTCTTTTGCAGACTTTTCATCAAACTTATTTACAGTAATAATTACTGGATTTTTTCTTAACTCCACTTCTTTAATAAGCGGAGATATCTTGGTTGTCCATTTCATTTTATTATTCCTCTAAGAGCACTTTGACCAGCCGCAAGACATGCACGTTACACAGCCCTCCTGGTATCTTAATGAATCTGTTGCATCGCAGCCTTCGCAGACATTTTTTCCTGGAGATGTTCCGTCTTGGATGTATGTTTTTAAGACTCTTGCAATTACTCTAGAAAATGAGAACATGTCCATCTCTCTATCTTTTTGAAGCTGTTCGACAACATAGTTAATTGGTGCTCCGTGTCTGAGTGCTAATGAAATTGTTCTTGTAAATCCTGCGTGATTTGGATTATCGAATACATCTACGATATCTTTTATAAGAATCTCATCTCCATTTCCACCAATTCTAAGGTCATATCTAGAATTCTTTGTCTTATAGTGATGCTTGATAATAGTTCCCTTTCTATACTTTTTAGGGATCTCTATATACTTCTGGAGGCCTCCCATGACTTCGTAAGGCCTTCCACCCAATATGCCAACAAGAATGGTCCACGCCTCACCCTTGATTGTTGCATGATGAATTGAGCACTCAAGTTCTTCTGGCCTCTCTGGAGCTTCATGAGACTCAAAAGCACCTGCACTACCTTTGTCATCAGAAGAAATTAGAACACCAGTTCTACATCCGTCTCTGTATACAGTTACTCCCTTGCAACCCATTTCCCAGCCAGCTTCATAGATTTTCTTAACTTCTTCAACAGACACATCACTGGGAAGGTTTATAGTTGAAGATATTCCATGATCAATCCATCTTTGAGCAGCAGCCTGTAACTTTACTCTCGACTCCCAGTCAATTTGATTTGCAGTTGACATATGATATGGAGAGTCTTCAATCTCTGTGAGGCCGGTCTCATTCATCCAATTTTTAAATCCGTGATGATATACATCATATTCTTTCCATGAATCTCCAAGATCATCTATGAAATCTGCTTCAACGTCTTCTGATATCTGACTTATCTTTCTTCTTCTGGTGTACTTCAACATAAATGCAGGTTCAATTCCACTGGTAGTTTGTGTTAGGGTTGAAACTGATCCTGCTGGAGCAGTTGTTAGAATTGAAATATTTCTTCTTCCCGCATTTCTGCTCATATCTCTAGTCTTTGTACATGCTGACCAGATTCTCTCTAAGAAAGGGTGGCCCTCTTCTCTAGCATGACTATGCACTGGAAAAGCACCTCTTTCTGAAGCCATTATGCAAGAAGATCTATACGCGTATACGGCAAGTGTTTTGTATATTTTTTCAACTACGTCTATTGATTTTTCACTTCCGTATCTTATACCAAGCGCTGCAAGTGTGTCTCCAATAGCTGTTACACCCAAACCTGTTCTTCTACCGTTTAAAGCCTTTTCTCTAATTGATTCCCAAAGATCTCTCTCTATCTTTTTTACATTTTTAGATTCTGGATCTCTTTTAATCTTCCTTAAAATCTTATCTATCTGTTCGACTTCAAGATCTATCATATCGTCCATTAGTCTTTGAGCATTAATTGTGCAATTCCCAAATTTTTCAAAATCAAATGATGCAGACTCTGTAAAGGGATCATCAACAAAAGAAATAAGATTGACAAGCATAAGCCTGCAGGAGTCATAAGGTGCAAGAGGCAGCTCAGAGCATGGATTTGTAGATGTTGTTCCGTAGCCCTCTTCTTCATAAACATCTGCCGGAGAGTTTCTAATCACTGAATCCCAAAAAATTAAACCCGGCTCCGCTGAATCATGAGCTGCATCCACAATTTCATCCCAAACTTCTCTTGCATCAACCCATTTTTCAACAATATGGTCTGCATCTTTTTCAACAGGAAATCTTAAGTGAAAATCTTCTCCATTCTTAACTGCATTTAGGAATTCATCAGAAAGTCTAATTGATATATTAGCTCCAGTAACTTTCTTTCTATCTCTTTTAATGTTGATATAATCTTTAATTTGTGGGTGGTGAACAGAGATTGTTAGCATTAGAGCGCCTCTTCTTCCACCTTGAGCAACCTCTCTAGTAGAATTAGAGAATCTTTCCATAAAGACTTCTATTCCATCAGTTGTTCTTGCTGCATTTCCTGTTGGAAGGCCTTTTGGCCTAAGTGTTGACATATCAAATCCAACACCGCCCCTGCGCTTTGCTATCTGGACAAGCTCTTGATCTGACTTTAATATTCCCCCATAGGAATCCCTAGGCGACTCAATAACAAAGCAGTTTGAAATTGACTGAATTTGATTATTATTTCCAATTCCAGCCATTGGTGATCCCTGGGGTACAATATATTTAAAATCTTTAAAGAGATTATAGACCTCTTCCTCAGACAGAGGGTTGGGATATTTTGATTCAATTCTAGAAAACTCTCTTGCAAGCCTTCTATGCATATCGTCTGGAGTCTTTTCATGATAGTCACCAGACTTATCACAAAGAGCATACTTTGTAGCAAATACAGATGCAGCTAAGTCATCGCCATCAAAATACTCTGTAGAAGATTTAATAACATCTTCAAGTTTGTACATTCTAATTTCTCCAAGATTTTTAAAATTACTGTAGACTAACTAGCACTGTTAATCTCCTTCCACTTATTCTTTAAAAGAGTCTTCATATCATTGTTATCTGATCGGAGAGCTTCGCTTAGTGTCATCTCATCATCACTGTCGACAACAAGGATTTTTGATCTAGCTGTATCCATTCTCATGGGGAATAAAATTCCATCTCTTCCGGCTCTATTTTTTGCAATAAATATTCTACCAAGTCCGCTTGATTTTTCAGTGGGCTTTCTAGAAAGTGAAATAACAACATCTGCAACCATAGCCTTTCCGTATGCCTCTGACATGTTCTCAAGACCTACGATATCTGAATTTGCAGAATCTCTATTTGCCTGAGAAGCTGTCCAGACGGGAATGTTCATGTCCATTGCCAGATTTCTTAATTCTTCATATATCAACTTAAGCTCATGTCGAAGAGAGTCATACTTTCTTGAAGATCTCATAATATCAGCATAGTCAATTACTATTAAGCTTGGTGCAAATCCTTTTAATGATAGCTTTTCTAAATGATTTCTAATCATCATTACTGTGGCAGATCCTGTAGGATATTCTTTAATAATTAGTCTACCGAGGTCTATTTCTTCGTATTTTTTAAGAACCTCATCCTTTCTATCTATAACTTCGTTGCTTGGAATGTTACAAAAATTAGAATCATATCTTAGGCCCACAGCTGTCTCAGAAAGCTCAAAAGTATAGTGAACTACATTCTTCCCCCTTCTAAGGGCTTCAGCACCCACGCTAACAAGAAAATGGCTCTTTCCAACTCCTGTGTTGGCAGTCACAACTCCAATCTCTCCTCGACCCAGACCGCCGTTCAGTATGTCTTTCTTATCAAGCTGAGGAATTCCCGTAGGACATGCACGCCTGCTAATGTGAACAAATCTAGCTTCTGCATCTTCCATGAAATCATGCCCAATTGAAGCTGGCATTCCCACAGATAGTGCATGTCTCATAAGACCCATCACCGACTCAAGTTTGCCATCTGAAATTCTTTCAACTGCCTCTTCAAGCGCTTCTTTCATTGCCTGCTGTTTGCAGAAATCAAGTGTCTTTTCTTTGACAAACTTAAGATCACCTACATCAGGGTTCATTCTAATTCTATGTAAGAATTCAACTATTTGATCTCTAAGAATTACATCCTTTCCCTCTCTTAGGTCATCACGAACTATAGTGATTAGAAGTGGGAGTGTAGGGAAGTCCTTATACTTGAGATAATAAGAAAAGTATTTGTCTGAGAGATATCTCAGATACTTTAAGTCAAAGTATGTCGGAGTCATATCCTCAGACATCTGTGTAGACCAATTTTTGTCAGTGATCAAGCACTGAAAGATATTC
>Ga0098040_1000650_pt1 | contig 15816 bp, 24 predicted proteins | sample 7_EtaG_FD_75065 | JGI IMG/M metagenome (GOLD analysis project Ga0098040, IMG submission 75065) | Marine viral communities from the Subarctic Pacific Ocean - 7_ETSP_OMZ_AT15161 metaG | ecosystem: Environmental > Aquatic > Marine > Oceanic | place: Pacific Ocean | collected 2015-01-08
ATGATTTGTCAAGCAACCGGCTGAAAAAATAACCGGTCAACTTATAAGTGAAATGATTTGTCAGTATCCCAACTTGGGATATTGTGCCGGAAAGTTATAGTTGAGACAATTTGTCAACCCGACTGTTTTGTGAGAGACAACCCGCCGGAGGTCGTCAAAAGTTATAAGTTGTCAAGTGATTTGTGGGATATAGCCCGCCGGAGCAATGCAAGAGTTATAGTTGGGCTGCCACTAAGTTATATATCTATTATAACACATTTTGCGAGGTGAAATTATAGTTCGTAATTTGCTCCCAATTTTTCGCAATTGGCAAGTTATAGTTGGGAACCGCTACCGCCCACGCTCGAAGAAAAGTTGTAGACTACCAGTTCTAAATGATAGGGGATTTCCAGCGAACTTTGATACATGATTCTTTTTTTCTGCTCATAAAAAGAGAAAATAGTCACAGAACTCACGTATTCATAGTTGACCGGAACATAGCCGATTCCTGTCATCAAATCATAATCAGGCTCAAAAGGGAACTGGTAATGATAATACTCGGAAAACTCTTCAAGTCCAATAACTAAACCGTAATGGAACTCAAACTCGGTGGTAAAAGCTTTCCATCGGACAATATCGCCGCATTTGAACTTAGACCACTCCACATTTTTTACCTCTCTCCTGCTACATTTTCGGTGAGAGACATTAATTTATCATAGGTTTCTTTTTTTAAGTCGGACAGTTTTTTCAAGTACTCATTATGACGAAGAGTTTTGAAAACTAAATTTTCAATCGAAAACTCTCCCCCCTCTTCTAATCCACACTGACGATAGCGAACGATTTTTTCCATCAATCTGTCAGCCTCACCATACGCTTCTTCATATTTTTTAGCTATTTTTAATTCCAACACCATCTCGATCAGGTTCTCGATAGCCCGCGCTTTTTGTTCAATCGCTTGGTCGCTTACATCGAACTCTTTTTTTACAGGCTCGATTATCCACGCATCATTCAGTAAAGAATAAACCCCCGTCGAATGATGAGGTTCGTTAACATCTTGGACATATATTTCTACTTCATGTTTTTTCAATAAAATCTCATGATTTCGATTCCAGTTAGTTTTCGCCATTGTTAAAAAATCTTTCACCAGTTTTGAGTTATCATCCACTTTAGTATAATCGATAACAATATGGAGATCCAGATCGCTACCGGCGGAATAGTTATAGTTTGCTTCCGAACCTGTTAAAGTTATATCTAAAATGGGGGCTGGTAAATCTAATTTCTTATAGAACTCCCTAGCGATTTGGAGTAATTTTTGTCGTACTGGAGCGTCTAGTTTATCGTCGCTCCAAAATGTGGGGTCGAGGTGATCGTGGATTTCAACGCCAGCCAGTTCTTCTTCAAGCGGCCCTAGTCCGGATTTAGGATTCGTCGGACGTTTTTTGGTATAAGGAGCAGTGTTTGGATTTGGCCCCTTATCGAAAGCCCATTTTCTAAAACGTTTGTTTTGAGACTTGGCCCATTTTTGATAAGGTTCTATCTCCTTAATAATACTCTTGTATTCTTCCCATAGTTCCAGTCTCATTCTTGTGTATCCCCCCATTTCTGAGACTGTTTTGGTGTGACTTTTAACTTATCTTCGAGCGTGCTCAAGCGCGAGGAGAGTTGTTCGATCATTGAAATAATTTTTGCAAAAGCGGGGTCCAACGTGGGATCTGGTATTTCTTCATCGACTTCGGTTTCTTTCTCTTGACTCGTTGACCAGGGTACGTGGTCTTTATCCAAAGGTTGTGGCCTCAAATCCCACGGCAAGTCTGATTCAATCTCTTCTCGTATCATGCGATATAATTTTTCACGGGTTAATTTCATTATTCTTCATCTCCAAAAGTTTCTTGTTCGCCGTCCTGGTAAGTTAAAATTGTTTTGTTGGACGGGTGAGGTTCAATATGAACTTTGATAAAATCGTTCATAGAATCAAAAATAGCAATACCACCCCGAGGAGGAGGGTAAAGCCAGTGAACCACGCATTGTCCAGTCCCCAACAGCATTCCTTCAATCACGACACCGGTGCCCGAAACGCCACTCTCATCCACTTGCCGAGCAACTGTAAAAGTACGAATCCCACGGGGGGCGAGTCGTGCCGGTGGCTGGGGCTTTAAGGATTCACGTAATTCTTCATCGTGTATTTCTGCAGTAGCTTCGTCACTATCTGGTCGATCGACCATAAATCACCTCCTTGTAAATAAAACTCTAACAAGTTTTGGGTTTTTGCGCAATTCCTCACCGCGAAAGAGCGATCTGTATCATCCAAAGCTTGAGCCGCACTATAATCGTTTCCATGCTCATCCATTCTATCTCCGAAAAAAAGGATAGATTCCTCAGCATAATGTTTTTTTATATAACTTACAGCTTGAGATTTATCAAATCCGGTGGGATATATATCAATAGAAATCTGGCCTCCAATTTTAATATCAATGCCGCCCACCATAGCCATTAATAAGACGGCCATTCGTTTGCGTTCTTGATGTTTTTCGTCCCACTTGAAATATAACTCTCGCTCGTGGGTCGTCGCATTTCTTCCTACTACACTAAAATTAATCATCCCCGGACGATATTCAATGTGGGTGCCAGTTCTATGAGGATAAGAGGATTTTTCTAATATTTTTTCTAATTGGGCAACCAACCTTTCCTCCGGTATAAATTGATTTTCATATTGTAATTCGTCTTTAATATGAAGTTGATTAGCAGAACATGAAAAAATCCCTTCACACTTGTCGAGAAGATGGTATGGGATTTGTTCTTTAATTTTTAATAAATCGGACCCGGACGCAAGGAAAACTTTATGGTTTTTTACCAATGATCCAAAAACTTCAATCATTTTATCAGTCATGGGCTTGCGCGGGGGAGTTAATGTTCCGTCTACATCAAATAAAAAAATCATCAGGCTTCTCCAACGGGCTTAAAATCTTTTAACATTTGAGTGGTCATTTCATCTTTAAGTTTGTCCAGGAATGTTTCCAGTTCCATCTTATTGTTGGTATGTTCTGCGATATCCGATTTTTTAATCTCGTCTAGCATATCCCACAAGGAGGCGTTTTCATCTTGCGCTTCCGTTATTTCTTTTATTAAACGATTGTTCTCTTGCTCTAATAAGAAAATCTCGCGTAAGAGATTGCTTCTGACTTTGAGGGGGACATACCCCGCTAATCGCATGATTTTGTGAAAAAAGTTAAACATTTTATTACTCCATTGTTTAGTAACTCTATCTTAAATAGTTTTCAACAAGGGCAACGTGACTTTTTTCAGGGATGAGAGGGACTATTTCCCGTGTCCCACACCCCGGGAACCACTTCGGTACTCTGCGGTCCGAAACTATAACTTTCGACATCATAAGCAATTTCTACCCACGAGTCGGGTGGTGGATCTGGATCGAAATAAACTGTGTTGTCGTCGGTTTTATATTCCCAATCCGGATTGGGGCGGCCATCAATGAAAACAACGATTGTGCTTTCATATGGGATGTGAGTCAATTTCCACTCACTGTGTGGTTCAATCTGAATGGATGCATCTGTAACTCCAGGTGCCCAATCTTCGGAACAAATATCTACCACGATACCACCAAGGGCATTCGTTGCCTCTTCATAACGATCTCCGATATAATAGGTGTTCGGAGGACTAGGACATACCGACCGGGTGGCATCGACGTTAATAACGCTAGCCATATATACTGATGATCTAAAATAGCGCATCCAATCTACAAAATCCTGTACTTGAATCATAGTGTCTTTGCTTTGTTCTTCCTCGTCTGAAACCATCACCACCAAAAACGCAGCGTCATGGCGCATCCACGTAGGTGCGTAAGCGTTGCTCGTCACATATTCATAGGTCGCGTCGAACCCCGCTTCCAGGGGACCTCCGGACATATTGTCATACATCTTTTTTATATCATCAATATCATCCCCAGGTAAAATTGGGAACTGACTGTCTATCCATGCCACGTTTGGAGAATTAGATATCATATTCAACCTCCAGCCAGATATAGGAAGAGCAGCCAACATAGCTTCCATTCCCGCCAACAATTCATCTTCGTAAACATGCATGGAGCCAGATGTATCAATGACCCATAAAATATCCACACCATTTTGGCTCGCGGGCTGGATGAATGAATCAATCCATATCTGTGTGTCGGGTTCCACTTCGACATAAATATATTCTGTTTCGGTGTCTACCACCGCATGAGTCATTGTAAATTCATTAGTGCAAGAAGTTATAAACAACAATGCCAGGAGAGCATAAAAGATTTTAGAAACCTTCATTTTTATCCCCCCCCACTTTATCTAAATTATATTTTAAATACGCTGAATCTATTAAGTTGGCTGGTGCCACATAGACCACGGATTCTACTAGTTGCCTCCCATCAATTCCGGGCGCCACCATAATTGAAACGAGAACCCCCACAAAACGACCATTAAGATCGAATACTCCAGAGCCCGAGGAACCACCCCAAGCAACGGATTGCATGGCAAGGTCGGTTCCAAATCCTTCCCCGATTAAGGTCCCTCCAAACGTTAAAAGATTATTGGCGCCAGGGAACCCTGAATATACTAACCCTTCTCCTACTTCAAATTTCTTCACCCTTTTAAAAGCTGCTGCTTTTCGGCTGTCAAGGGTTGGAACCTTGATAACCGCGATATCTACTATATTATCAATGTAAACTAATGTGCCCACCACTTTTTCGTGGGGCGTTGTTATAGTGGCTTCGTCATGCAATACGCGGCCCGGTGAAAACATAAATAAATGAGCAGCCGTTATAACTACATTATGTTTTCCTATTTTAAAATATGCACCCGAACCTCCGACAGAGGCGCCTCCTAAATCTATTTCAACTCTAACTGCTGCTTCTCTTGACTTTTTCCATGCGTTTATGTTATAATCATAGTCAGCCAGATCAAACACACTATTGACTTCAGCTTCGGATATTTCATCATATACTTCGTTCAAGCCGGTGCTTGCGGCCACAACTGTGAGTCCCTTATCACACGATACATTACAACTTATTAGAATACAGCCTACTAACCCAATCAACCATATTAAACTCTGTTTCATCCTCCAGTCACCTCCCGTGGGCTTAACGCCTCACTAGTAACTATCAGAGAAAAAAGATAAAACCTACCTTTCTGGTAACTCTTCTAAATCTTCTTCTGTTATCAAGCCCGTGTCTCTCTCGATGGGCTGGGGCTCGATTTTCTTTTTTTTAATGCATCCGCCCAATAATAAAAAGAGTAATAATATTTTCATTCATACACAATCCTTTTTAAATCTGCTCGGGGCGCGAGGCGAGCCGAAGCACTGTAGTTCCGGGAATCTCGCGGCTTCGAATAATAGGGAGCATGACTTTATGAATATAATGTTTGGCGCCCATACTATCTTTATTGGGGTGGAATTTAATCCGTATCCGGCTCCTATATTTCTTCTGGAATTCATTGTAGTGAGATTCTAATGCTGTTACAATCGTGACGCCAGGGATGGACCGGATGTCCGCTAGAGTTTCTTCAATACCATACTGGGAATCAATAGAAACAATAAGTTCCACCTTAAAATGTCGAAGATGATATTTTTCTTCTTTAAGAACATCTAAATGATAATCAATCAAATTGTCAAGATATTTTTCCATCATTTATAAATAGTTCATCTCACTTCCAAAATACTTGAATCCCGACGATTGCAAAAGATAAACCTATACAAATTAAAGTCTTGGGTGCAAACATATTCTCGCCAAAATAATAATAAGTTAATAGAGGGAAAACCAAATATGAAAGCCCGAAACCCAAAAGTCTGGCCCCCCACACTTCTCCAAGTTCCTCGACGGCAAACTTCATTCCATAAAGGAAAAAATATTGAGTGGGAATAGCAAAAATGAAAGGAAGGAAATGAATGTTATCTTTAAACCATTTCCAAATAAAAATAGAATAGGTCCCATACCACGCTGCAAGATGACCAGCTATAATAAGGGCGGCCGCCAGATAAAGTTTAGGAGTCACTTATGTTCTCTTATAATCATCATCAAGGCGCACTACATCTTCAAGGTGGTTCGTACTCACTTCAATAAAATCCACGGCTTCGGCCCATGCCTGGAATCTATGAATTTGCCCAGGGGCTACATGAAAAGAATCCCCAGTCTTGAACTGCTGCACAGTATCAAACTCGTCTACATCATATAAAATGCCGCTCAATACATAAACTGTTTCTTCTTTTTGGGTATGATATTGTTTGGAGAGGCGGTGCCCTGCATTAATATGCAAAAGTTTACCAACATAATCTTTTGTTTGAGCCCAAATGATTTCGTAACCCCACGGTTTTTCAATTCTCTTCTGTTTCAAAACAACACCCATTTAATATATTTCACCAGGCTCGAAGAATAGTTATGTTCCCACATGGCTGGATCAATATCAATCCCGAACTTCTCACTTAATTTATATCCTTCGTACCAAGCCATTACTTCTTCAATTAAGACGTCCACTTTATCCTCAACAGTTTCGCGGTCAATCTTTGTCCGCACTTTATTATGTTTATGTCGATACACAACATGTCCCGCTTCGTGCAATAAAATTATCAGTTGTAATGCATCCGTATGAGTATCATTAATAGAGATAACACCAGCATCGTCTGGATCGTCAGGATTGAACCAATATTCATCCATTCCGTCGCTATCATAATCCACATATATATCGTGCTCGTCTACTAAAAAAGCCTCTACGCACAACAAATCGTCGCACAGCTTTTTACTTTTTGCGTCCACGCTTCCTCCGTCCTTTCGGAGAATAGCCCTGCCTGTTTCCTGATACGCCTTTCCCCCAAAAGTGTTTGTTTTTCTTTTGGTCCGTTAATAACGAAATGGAGATTCTGTTTTGATCTTTCTGGAAGTAATACTTATAAATTTCCAGTGTTCCATATAAAGATTTACGATGGCGTTTGGTCGGGGGCTTGTTTAAAAATGTAAGACATCTTTCCACAATCTCCTGTTCTTCCAATCCTTCATTTAAATAATACTCTACGCCTTTGGTTGGGATAAGGTAAGCCACCACGGACCATTTTTTAAAGCCAAAGTTTTCGATAGGTAAATAACAACCCTCATATATTCCTAACTTAGTTTTCTCGTCCGGACCTAAAGGTAAGACCCCCCCATATTCTCCGATGGGCTCGAAATAACACTCTATTTCCACAATCACCCCTGAAGTAGTTGGCGATGATTTGTATTGAGTTTTTTATGGATCTCGTTTACCGACCCAATTACAACTACATCTTGACCATAGGTTCCTTTATTAAGCGACAGAGTGGTAAATTCCTGTCGTTTATCTAGTTCTTGTGGTAAGCGACCCTCACTTAATAATCCGAGCATATCATAACTTTCTCGAATACAGACTACATGATCTGGATTAATATAAATAGTGCGGACAGAATAAGTTTGTCCGCGCTCTGTGTTTCCTTCATTTTTGTCGAATATTTCGACTAGTTGCACATTCATTGTGCCTCCCTTAGTGGATAAGTGTGTTTTTCATTTACACACCATAACTCTCCGTTATAAAAAACCTTCAACCAAACTTGATTGGCTTGGACTTTTTTAATAAACATTAAGTGTTGGGGTGTTTTAGTTATATATGTTTTTTCTATGTCTGAGGTCTTTGCGGCAAATCTATATAGCGTAACCTCTGAGGGGATATAAACATATTCCCCTTGTTTAAAATTAATCATCTATTGTTTCCTCCGGAGGTGGTGTCTCGGGGACAATATTATTTTCTTCTAACTCTGGTAATCGTGCCATAGTTTGGATATACCCACTTAAAATTTGTTTACAATCTTCCAGTTGTATATCTGTCGCTGCCAACTGTAATCGTATTTTGTGGATGTCGTCGATGATAGAGAGAGCATCGCGGCCGATGGCCGCTTCAATATCTCCATGAATCATACGGATTTTTTTATCACAGTCAATTAAAATTCGCTCCACCTCCGTGGGAACATCATCTAATTCCACTGAATAAGATATATTTACGCGCATTTAAGCTCCATTTTTTATTTAAAAAAAGTATGCCATACCGTGGCACACCCCAAACCTATAATGGATGTAATAATAATCCACCCTATTTTAGCGGTTTGAGTTTTCCAAAGTTCCAACGCACGGATACGAGCATACAATCCTTCCTCTGGATTGTAAATAGCATCCTTAATTTTGGAAACGTCTTCGGACATTCTCGATTGGCAGAGAAGAATATTCTCAATTCCATCGGCCATTCTTTCCAATTTCCCATCCAACTCGACAATATCTATTTTAGTTACTTCATCAGTCACAGTGCAAACCCCCCAGTTCCACACATAAGTAGTGGAGGATTTAAGCTATTGTTGAATAATTGCATAGTTAGTTGTAATAAGCGTTCCGGCCACAGAGACTGCATTCTCTAAGGCAGTGCGAGTTACTTTGACAGGATCAATAATCCCCATCTCCATCATATCCCCGATTTCTTCTTTAACAAAATCCCAGCCTATATTCCCTTCGTAGGAATTAATTTCCGCCATGATTAAATCGGCTGATTGTCCCGAGTTAATGGCCATTTGTCGAAGAGGTTCAACGATCGCCTCTTTAAGAATTGCAGCGCCCAGAGTTTGATCTCGGTTGGATGAGTCTATATTAATAGAGTCAACTGCACGAAGTAATGCAATACCTCCGCCAGCCACCAAACCCTCTAGTTGAGCTGATTTAACTGCCTCAAGAGCGTCTTCAATCCGGTGTTTTTTTTCTGTCATTTCAATTTCAGTAGCAGCGCCTACCTGTATAACAGCTACCCCACTTGCCAAGCGAGCAATTTGTTCTTGAATCTTTTCGCAGGTATGTAAATTATCTTCCTGTGTTAATCTTTCTTTTAAAGATTCTAAGCGTCCCTCAATTATATCGGCATCACCGTTCCCACCCACTATCGTAGTTTGATAGTGACTAACTTCTATTTTTTGGGCTCCTCCAAAATCCACTAGTTTGGCATCGCGAAGTCTTTTTCCGTCGCCTCGACTAATGAATGTAGCCCCTGTCGAGATAGCCAAATCTCTTAAAATTTCAACCCTTTCATCGCCGTAGGCAGGGGCCTTGATAGCTGCCACTTTTAGAGTGCCTCGCATAGAATTCATAATCATAGCTGCCAATGCTTGACCCTCAATGTCCGCAGCAATAAAAATTAGGGGGCGTGCTTCTCGTGCGGCCAACTCTAAAATAGAAAAAATATCTTGAACATTACTAATCTTTTCGTCGGTTACTACAAGAATCGGATCCTCATAATATAAAGTACGGCGACGTTCATCTGTGATAAAAGCAGACGCAGCATAACCTGCCTGGAGTACAAACCCTTCAGTTAAATCTAAACTAGTCTCGTTACAACGTGCTTCTTCTACCGTAATAGCTCCATCCTTACCAGCGCAATCTACTGCGCGCGCTATCAGGCCACCCAGATATGGATCGTTGTTGGCTGATATCGATGCTACTTGGGCGATTTCTTCCACCGAGGAAATAGGAACAGCCGTCTCTTTCAAGTGTCTAACTACCTGATTGGCGGCCTTGTCCAACCCTCGTTTAAGTTCGATGGGGGCCGCACCACTGGAAATATAACGTTGAGCATGTTCAAAAATAGAACGCGCCAGAATAGTTGCAGTTGTCGTGCCATCCCCGGCATCAGCGTTTGTTTGACTGGCCGCAAGTTTAATTATTTGAACTGCAGCGTCTTGGAACGGATCGTCCAAGTCTACAAACCCAGCGACTGTGACGCCGTCTTTTGTTATAATTGGAACCTTCCCTTTCTCTTGCAAAATAACATTCCTCCCCCTTGGCCCAAGGGTTGAAGCTACGTTATCTGCGAGAACATTGATTCCTTCTAGAATCTTCTGGTTCAAGTTGGAACCAGAGTCATAATGTTTAGTCAATTACTACCTCGTCTTTGTTATATTCTTTGTGTTCTTCTTTCTTATTGCGTGTGCCCGTCATCCGGCGGCCGTGCATTTCTTCTTCACTGGACCAATCATAGTCTGTGCCCTTCTTATCGCCGCCCATCAAACCCGCTGACGTTTCGGTTTCGATGGACTTCGCCGCCACATCAGCTTCCGATGCCGCGTTTGTATCTACCATTCCGCTGGAAAAGAATTGATTTACTTTGGTGGTCAACTCTTTCACATCTTGGAAGATCTGGAACACCGAATCGTTAATGAGATCCTTACATAAGTTCAACATATTTTCTACGTTTTGAGATCCTACATCGAGGGCTCCAATAAAAGGACCCTTCGGCTGGTTCTCGGGAATTGAATCGGGGGATACTGTATCCATCTTCTTTATCTTGCCTTCTGGTATAGAAAAGTGTACATTTTGTAAATAACCACGCGTATTTTTTAATGCTTGATTCTGAAGTTCGGGCTGACCCTTGAGCGAATTATAATATTTAACCGAAGTTTCGGTATCGGCAAAACCTAGTTTCTTGAGTGCTGTGGCGCGTGTCTCTCTGGCGGTTTTTGCGGCGTCGAACAATTCGACAGTGATGTTGTGGATCGCTTTTCTAATTTTCTTGACGCGGGCTGTGATGACCTTTTCTTCGTCGGTTTCTGGTTTCTTTTTATCGTATTTTCTTGACGGAATTCCCAAAACTTTTTTAATCTGAGCGTCTATCGCTCCTTGGGTAACTTTGTCTCTCGTACCAAATAGATCAGGATTAGTAACGCTAAATAAAAATTTCCCCGATGCATCATCGGCGCCTAATTTCTGTCGCTCTACGTCTGAAACATCGATACCGGCATCTTCCCAGAACTCTTTACTTTGTATTTTATTTTTAAGAGCTTCATCATATTGGTCAACGGTAGGACTCCTCTGGTGAGGAGTGGCACTGTCGGCGTCAATAAGTTTAAGTTTTCCATCCTCGCCGGGTGCCAAAGGTAGTTGAAGAGCATCGCTTGAACTTTTCTTAGTCTGGCTGATGATATCCATTACGTTGTCACGAGTAAAAGTAAATCCCCAGAAAGTAATCTGGCCGTTCGCGTCCAAACCTTCCCCCGAGAACTTTTTCATCCCCACAATATAGTGCATAGGATGGTCAACTAAGTCTCCGACTAAATCGTGGAAACTCCCCCCAGCTTCCACACCACCTTTGGTATAGAGTTTGAGACTAATATATTGTCCGCTTTCATCCTTCAAGTCAGCAATAGTTCCACCCCCAGTTGGAACCTGCGAGCCTCCCAAGAGGACACCTAGAAAAGCTTCAAAAGAAAAGCCTGCCGAGGACGCATTAAAGTTAGTAACGATCGTCGTTAATGTTTTATAAAAAACTAAATATCCTAAAATTTTCTGTACTTGCTGGCCGTTACTTTCGCCTCCAGAAACAATACCCAGTTTGGAGAGTTCCGGAGTCGTGGCTGCGTCTTCCGTATAAAATGCTTGCAAACTGGCAAGTTTTTCTGGGAAATTTTCGCCCTCAATATGTTTCAAATATTGTTCTAGCTGTTCTCTCGCACCGGAACCAATAGGATAACCAGCCCCTTCGGGAGTTTTTCCTCTAGCCCAGCCTAACTCTGAAACATTAATCTCCGGAATCATCTGGAAAGTCATCGTTTGTCCCGATGCTTCCACTAAGAGTTGTTTGTGCTCCCGCGTTTTAAAGTCTACTTCCAAAATATCTTCAACCATCTCTAGGATGAGATCCAAAGAAAAAGTATTAGTTTCCGCGCGTTTCTTCTGTTCTTTTAAAATTAGTTCGTCAATATTCATATTATTAATTAGTATCTTTAATCTTCTTCTGCTTATACAATTATATCGGCAATGCCATATTTAACTGCTTCTTCGGCTGAAAAATATACATTTTGATTTTTAGAAATCATGCGCTTAATCTGTGACAGCGTTAAATCAGTCTCTGCTACTAGACCCTCAAGATACAGTTGTTGGAGAATCATAATCTCTTTCATTTCGTTCTTTAAAACCGACACTGGACCCATATTGCCCGCGCTACACTGGTGAATCATAATACGGCAGTTTTTTCCGATCTTGCGTGAGCCTTTAGTCCCGGATGCCAATATCAATACTCCGGCCGACATTACTTTTCCGATGGCGAAAGTCTCAATTATTTGTTCCTGGCGATGTAGGCGAATTACATCATAAATGGCAAACATGTCGGATGCATTTCCTCCTGGAGTTGAGATCATTATTTCAATAGGCTTTTCACAGTCGGTATCCATTGCCAAAGCATGAATTCCGAATACTACTTCGCCTGCTATTTCTTCATTGATTTCCCCAAACAAGCCAATAGTTTTAAATTTTTCTTCTATTCGAGTATGAGGGCCATTTTCTAGTTCCTCTAGTTCCTCTAGTTCTTCCTGGGACAGTTCGTCTTCGGGAGTTTCATTATTTGACATTTGTCCTCCGCTTGTTTTGTTGGGACTGATAGGCTGTGCCTAATTTGTAGGCTTTAGGTTTACCACTACGTGGTCCAATTTCAATCAAACTAAAGGTTGCCGATCGGGCCCAAGCCTTCCAGTCCTTCTCAGTTTCAAATTCCTTCTTAAAGATAAGAGTGGACTCTTTGGTTTTGGGGTTGTATCCCTCCCCATGAGTTACCCACTCCTTAAATTCTTTTCGAATTCTATTTTCTTTACGTTTGCCCGTAATGTGATCGATTTGCAGCATATAAGTTGCAAGTGATCCGGGTATGCTATGTTTCCATGCGGTTGCTTTCACTTCTTTCTCCCAAGTAGTACTCATATTATAACACCTTTTTTAATCAGATGCAAGTAGTTTTTGTCTTTCTTTTTCTAAAAATTGCATCGCTTCTTTCCAATTGCTATAATCAACAATTCTCTTATAGTTAGAAGGGTATCGATCCATTAGCCTTTTAATTGATTCTTTTTTCCATCTATCCAAATTAAAATCGTCATCATTGATGGTAATCTTAACAACATTTTTATTATAATCAAACTGTTTCATGAAACGTTGTTTGACCACTTTTAAAAAGATAGCATCTTCCAATGAGAGTGCCAATAGTTGTAAAGACATATATTCAGCTTCCTTAAACATGAGGATTTTTAAGCCCGTTCCGAGCGCATAACTAAGAAAAATAGTACAAAATATACCCGCTCCAAAACCGATCCCCAGTAGAAATATTTCCACCCTAACTCCATATGCAGTTAAACCACGGTTTCAGGACCGTGGTTTAGATTTTTTAAAAATAAATAAATTCTATTTCCGGCGCTTGGCGCGTTTTTGCCTGCGGCGCTGCTCTTTTACAAGATTAGCCAAGCGTTTCTTTACTCGGTGGGTTACTTCTTTGACTAATAGCTCGTCATCGAGAACTCGGATTCCCTCAAAGCGTGCATCTTCGGCGCCGGTTCCTCGACCATGAGTATGTTGGCCACCGTGGCCACCCTCACCCCTGCGGGATTCTTTATAATCTCGACGGGATTCAGATTCATCACCTTTATTTCCACCATATTTGCCTTCGCCATAATCACGTCGGCTGCGGGATTCGTCACCTTTATTCCCACCATATTTGCCTTCGCCATAATCTCTTCGGCTGCGGGATTCGTCACCTTTATTCCCACCATATTTGCCTTCGCCATAATCACGTCGGCTGCGGGATTCGTCACCTTTGTTGCCGCCATATTTGCCTTCGCCATAATCTCTTCGGCTGCGGGATTCATCGCCTTTGTTCCCGCCGTAATCTTTTTCTTCTTCTAGATCTTCTTCGTCGTCTTCTTCTTGGAGAATACGGCCAATAAGTTCATCAAGAGTTTCCTCTTCATCTTCTAGGGCATCTTCCTCATCATCGATAGCATCTTCCTCATCATCGATCATATCTTCTTCGCCTTCGAGTTCACCAAACTCATCTTCAAGGCCACCCACTTCATCTTCCAATTCAGCATCTTCGCCACCTTCGCCACCTTCAACGTCGACTTGGACATCCATACCTAGTTCGTCTGCCATAGCAGACGCACCGGCTGCCAGAGCATCAGCAAGTTCATCTTCACCTACCTCAACTTCGGTCAAAAAATTGGAAGTGGTTGCGGGCTTAATACCGGCGAGACCCCCAAACCGGCGAATGGTTGTTTCATTCAGTAAAGTTTTCTTCTTGCTCATATTAAAATTCTCCTTAAATTCTCTTCAAGAATCACAAATTTCAGTAATAAATAGTGTTTGATTTATTCAAAAACCTTTTCTTTTTACAAATCTGGATGCTCTTTTTCGAGAATATCAAAAATATTTTCTACTTCCGAATCATCGAGAGCAAATTTATTTTTGACTTCGCTGCCTTTCTTTTGGATGTCTTTGATAATCTTGATATTTTTTTGGCTTTGAGAGCCCGATGAAAGTTTTGTTCTTTCAATAAAGTCTACAATCGCATAATCTTGTGCAATATACCCTTTAATTAGTGCGCGGAAAAATTTAGACATTGTTAATCCATCATGCTTCAAGCGAATAATTAGATCTGCATGGTGCTTATCTTTATCTACAAAAGATATCTTTTTCTCTTGGTGGCCATAGTCCGCCATTATTTCCTCTCCAGAATGTGGGTGCGCGATTCAGCTTGGCCAGCATTTGTCTGCTTAACAAAAGACGCGGCAGCTTGGAACTCTAAAATAGAACGGCATCCTGAATAAGAAAGGCCGCTTCGAATGCCGCGCTTAAGCTCTTCGAGAATAGGATACACCGAACCTTTGTAGGGAATGAAAGTAGAAATACCCTCATTGGAACCTACCTTCCCTCGCCATTCTGTCTGGGCTTCTTGGCTTGCCATGCCGCGATAACTCTTAACTTGTTCTCCGTGCATATTAGTATAAAGCTCACCCGGAGATTGATCCGTACCTGCCAACATAGACCCGAGCATCACAAAGTCTGCTCCTGCAGCAATCGCTTTTACAATATCACCACTAGTTCTTAGCCCACCGTCTGCAATAATTTTTACATCTCGGTCAATGTCCGCCTTAAAACATTCCAACACTGAGTGGAAGGTGGGTACACCATGTCCCGTCTGAATTCGGGTCGAACAAATAGATCCACCCCCAATTCCTACTTTAATAGAATCTGCACCCCAGTTAGCCAAGTCTTCGAAGGCGGAGCGCATCGCCACATTCCCAGCCATAAGATGAACTTCATCTCCAAATAGCTCTTTGAGTTTTAAAAGAGCATCGCGCATCAATACATGATGACCGTGGGCAACGTCTAAACATAAAATTTTAGCCCCTGCAGCGTGTAGTGCTTGTGCTCGCTCATAAAAATCATTAGTAATTCCGATAGCAGCGGCAGGTCGCATATGGTGAGTCGAGGGGAAATAGTGCAAAACATCTTTTACAATATTTACTTGTTCATCGATAGAATTATACCGATGAATTACGCCGAGGCCACCCGCTTCGCTCATAGCAACACACATAGAAGCTTCAGTAACGGTATCCATCGGCGCCGAAATAACTGGGAAGTCAAAAGATAGGTTACCGAGTAAGCTTTGCAGATTTACTTCACTGCGCGAAAGAATATCACTATGCCGTGGAACCAACAGAACATCATCATAACATAAAACTTCTTGAATTTTCATTTATTAAAATCGCTAAGGGTATCCCCGAGTTCCCACCGGGATATACTCTCTGCCGGAGAGGTTTTCGGATTGTTCTGGTCGGTTGATCCAAGGGCTCCAGAGCCACGTTCACTCATACTAATAGGATACCACTCATATAGATTATCGGTAGCTGTTTCGATGGCCCTGAAATGAACTACTGGGACCATCACTACTTGCGCAATTTTCATCCTCCGTTCAATATACTGCGGTTCTTTTCCCACAT
>Ga0098040_1000653_pt1 | contig 15776 bp, 16 predicted proteins | sample 7_EtaG_FD_75065 | JGI IMG/M metagenome (GOLD analysis project Ga0098040, IMG submission 75065) | Marine viral communities from the Subarctic Pacific Ocean - 7_ETSP_OMZ_AT15161 metaG | ecosystem: Environmental > Aquatic > Marine > Oceanic | place: Pacific Ocean | collected 2015-01-08
CGATAATCCATTTGCCGGTCGAAGTCGCTCAGGAAACGAGCCGGATTGGGGGCCGTCTTGGCTTCCTGCGCCGCAGTGGCATGGAAAATCTTCAGACCGAAAATGCGGATGATCCAGTCGCCGATGAGCGGTCGTCTGATGAGCCCTATGTTGCGGTTCGTTCCTACGCCCAGTCCAGCCGGGGCGATGAGCGTGAGCGAGGCGACCTCAGCCGGGTGGCGCGCGGCAAAGATCGTCGCGATGGCGCCGCCCATCGAATAGCCGACCAGATGGACAGGTTGCTTGATACCCAGTTGGTCAAGAAGATTCACGAGGAGGTTGTCCGTCAGGTCGGCGTCGTAAGGACCTTTGGGGCGATCAGAAAAGCCGCGGCCATAGTTGTCGAAGGTGAGGACGCGGAAGCCTGCGTCAGTCAGGGGGGCGAAGTAGTCGTCCCAGACAAACGAGGGAATGGAAAATCCATGAATGAGAACAATGACCGGCCCATCTGCCGGACCTTCGAGGCGGTAGTGTACGGTTCCGCCGGGTAGGTCGATGAACTGGTGCGCGAGACCTTGCTTTACGAGGTCGGTCCGAATTTGAGCGTTCAGGAGTGGCCGGGCACGACCTGCGGCCCAATAGGTCATCAACGCGATGAGGATCAAAGCCGCGATGATTGCGCCGCCTATTTTCAGGGCCGCCATAATTTCGATAACTCCCATTGATCCCTGCCAAACCGCCGTTACCCCGGCGTCACTTTAGATTGTCCGCAGAGGCGGAACAAATCCGATCATCGACTGTTCGCACTCTATAGCCTGTCCGGGCTTGCGGGCGTCATCTTTTGTCGGTTTTATGCCTTAAAAGCCAGGTCACAGAGGCCGCATAGAGATTTACGGGAGAAGAGAAGTCATGGAGAACGCGTTCAAGGATCAGCCGCTTGCGGGCAAGGTCGCCTTTATTGCTGGCGCTTCGAGCGGAATCAATCTGGGCATTGCTCAGCATTTTGCACGGGCCGGGGCGAAGGTTGCCGTTATTAGCCGTAGCGCGGAGAAGATTGCGGCGGCTGCCAAGACGATGACCGATGAAGGGCATACAGCGATGGGTATCGCCGCTGACGTTCGCGACTTTGCGGCGGTCGATGGTGCGCTCAAAGCGGTGCATGACGCCTATGGCAAAATCGATATTGTCATTTCCGGCGCAGCAGGAAACTTCGTGGCACCTGCGCTTGGCATTTCGTCGAACGGTTTCAAGACGGTCGTGGATATCGATCTTGTCGGTACCTTCCATGTGTTGCGGGCCTGTTTTCAGTATCTCAATCGACCGGGTGCGTCGCTGATCTCCATCACCGCGCCGCAGGGCGTCAATCCTTCGATGTTCCAGGCGCATGTCTGTGCGGCAAAGGCGGGCATTAACATGCTGACGAAATGTCTGGCGATGGAATGGGGTCCGGCGGGTGTGCGCGTCAATGCGATTTCGCCTGGACCGATTGCCGACACGGAAGGTATGGCTCGTCTCGCGCCGACGCCTGAGGCCGAAGCCGCTGTGAAGGCGCGTATCGCCATGCGTGACTATGGCACCAAAACCGACATTGCCGACATGGCGCTCTTTCTGTCAACGGACAATGCCAAATATGTGACCGGTTCGATCATCGATTGCGATGGTGGCTCGAAGCTGGGTGATGCGGGAGCGGATGCTGTGGGGAATTTTGCCTGAGGTTTAGTGTGAGCCATTTAGGGGAGGTTCTCGTGGCGAAACAGATCGATCCGGCGGATTTCATCCATATTCTTTATGAGGTGCGCGATCATATCGCGACGATCACGCTTAATCGTCCGGAGCGGCGCAATGCGCTCAACCGGCGCGCCTATGATGAACTCGAATGGGCCTTTCGCGCGGCGAAGGCTGATGCGGACGTGCGTTGTGTGATCGTCACGGGTTCCGATCCGGCATTCTGCTCCGGGGAAGACGTCAAGGAGATGATGACGGGCGACCAGCATGACGCGAGTGTGGCTCGCCTTACGTCCGTCCGGCCGGAACCGACGCCAACCGCGGTAGCGGCGCTTGAGTGCGACAAACCTGTCATTGCGGCGGTCAATGGCGTTGCGGTCGGTTGGGGCATGGAACTCAGCCTTTTTGCCGATATGCGTATAGCTTCGGATCAGGCGCGCTTTGGCGAGATCTTTATCAAACGCGGTCTGATTACGGATGTTGGCGGGTTGTGGCGTTTGCCCGCCATTGTCGGGCCGTCGAAGGCATCGGAACTTCTCTTTACGGGTGATATCATTGATGCGGCAGAAGCGCTGCGGATTGGACTCGTTGGCGAAGTCGTGCCGCATGCTCAGTTAATGGAGGCGGCGCGAAACTTGGCAATGCGCATTGCGGTCAATCCGCCGCTGGCGCTTCGATATATGAAAGAGGGATTGCGGCGCACCGCTTATGGTGACCTGCGCGAAATCGGCAGTTGGGTTTCGGCAACGCTCGGGCAATTGTTCCAGACGGAAGATCACCGCGAAGGGGTGAAGAGCTTTCTCGAAAAGCGGGCACCGGTTTTCAAAGGGAAATAGATGGCGCTGTTCTTCGATCAGGAATGGTTTGATCGGCAACTTGAAAGTTGCGGGCTGACGCGAGACGACGTCGCCAGGTCATTGCGTCTCGCGCGTGACGAGGTGGATGAGATCTGGAAGGATCAGCGCGAGATTTCCTCGAATGAAGTCACCATGCTGGCGCGCCTTCTCGGCGTGCCTGCGGCAGAGGTTGTGACGCGCGCGGGTATTTCGACGCCAGTTCCTCAAACAGATCGCAATCAGGCTGATCCAATGGCGGTGATGAAGAAGCTCGAAGAGATGGATGAGCGCTTGCAACGTATGGAGCGTGCGATCGCCGATCTGCAGTCGATGATTATCGCGACCCGCCCGATCGACTAGATTTTCTTATCGACCGGATGCAGCCGCAGTGCGTCTGCCAGGACCTCGGGCAGCATATCCGCATCGATATAGGCGCGCGAGGCGCGTTCGCGTTTGCGGTCCTTGCGATGAGGCGCGCGTGGCCAGCGCGTGTGCTGGTCGATAAATTGCGCCAGAAAATTTGCCTGCGTGCGTGGGCGCGGCGTTTCGACATGCAGTCCTGCATGAGAGCGTGTTTGCGGCGGCGTGACGACTATCTCGGAACCGGCCGTTTTCACAGACTCGCGCTTGCCATCCTGGCGGGACGGCATTGAGGATGCTGGTGCGCTGATGCGAAAGATCCTGGTCATAATGATCCGGGCGCGTTTGCTTTCAGAGAAAAGTGGTTTCGAAACGTCACGCCATCAACAGCAAGAAGTTTGCCACTTACTCATATGCACGTCTATTTCTGAATGGTGGTTAACCATAAAGTTTAAAACTTTATAAGTCACGTCGTTTGGCTATTTCTTAAGACCTTTCCGAGACACTGACACTTACCCAGAAAGGGTATTCAAGACACGCCCGTAGTACGAGCGAGTGAGGCTAAAGTGGACGGTGACGCGCAGGAAGCTGCTGAAATGGCCCGGAAAATCGCAGGTGACATTCGTGCTTATGCAGGTACGAAGTCGCAGACGGTTGTGGCGAGCAATGGCTCCATCGGTAATGTAGATCTGATTTCAACGGCCGCGAATGCGCTCGGTGACGTCGCTTATCATTGGGATATTGCATCGGGAAAAATTCATTGGGCGGATGGTGCCGCAGAAATGCTGGGCTTTGGATCGCCGGACGAAATCAGCACAGAAGAAGCTTATAGCGCGCGCCTTTTGTCCCAAAACGGATCATGTCGATTTGACCTTCTTTCGGAGAGCTCGGGTGCTGACACAGGCGCCGGTGTTCTCTACGAACTGGAGTATCAGGTCAGAGGCAAGGGCGGTTCTCCTCACTGGATTGAAGACCGTGGTCGCTGGTTTGCCGATGAAAACGGATCCCCAAAATCGGCTGTCGGCGTGTTACGCGTCATCGACCGCCGTCATGACCGGGACGATAAGCTCGCTCGCCTTTCAACCTATGATGATCTCACAGGACTTTATAATCGTCGTCGCTTGAAAGAAGCGCTTGGCGAGGCGTTGAATGCGGCAATCGGTCGGCGAGGATCGAGCGCTTTCCTGATGCTCGCAGTTGATAACCTTTCGATGATCAACGAGTCCTATGGCTTCGATATTGCCGACGAGGTGATTGTCGGTGTGGGCCAGAGATTGCGCGACCTTGCGCGTCGCGTCGATGTGATCGGACGCTACTCAGGCAACAAATTTGGACTGGTGCTGGGCAATTGCGACAAGGATCGTCTTGTCGCCGTGACCGAACGGCTGCTGGCGTCCATTCGCGATCAGGCGATCAAGACATCGCACGGTCCGGTTGCTGCGACGCTTTCGGCGGGCTGTGTCTCGTTGCCTGCACATGCGCAGTCGGTCGAGCAAGCGCTTTCCAATGCGGAAGAAGCCCTGTCGGTCGCCAAGCAGATGCAGCGTGACAGTTATGTCATTTTCTCGCCCTCGCGTGATCGCGAGCGCGTTCGTCAGCATAATATGAATGTGACGGATGAGTTGGTGTCTGCTTTGAACGAGCGCCGCATTTCGCTCGCTTATCAGCCAATCGTGTCGTCGGCGACGGGCGAAGTGGCGATGTATGAAGCCTTGATCCGTTTGAGGCAGCACGACGGGTCCATCGTTGCGGCGGGTAATTTCGTGCCGATCGCCGAGAAGCTCGGGTTGATCGGCCTGCTTGATTTCCGGGCGATGGAACTGGCGCTGGATGCTCTGCGCGAACATCCTGCAATCAATCTGTCGCTCAATGTTTCGGGGCGGACGGCCAGCGATCCCATGTGGCTTGATACGCTTGTCGCCAAGTTGCGTGAAGATCAAGGTCTTGCAGCGCGATTGACGGTGGAAATCACCGAGACGATGGCCTTGCATGAAATCGAGGGGTCGGCGGAGTTCGTCAAGACGCTTCGCGATCTCGGCTGTCAGCTTGCAATCGACGATTTCGGCGCCGGGTATACGTCGTTTCGGAACCTCAAGCATCTGGAAGTCGACCTGGTGAAGATCGATGGTTCGTTCGTGAAAGATCTCCTGGACAACAAGGATAACCAGTTCTTCGTTCGTACGCTTGTCGAGCTTGCTCACAACTTCAAGCTGCCCATCGTCGCCGAATGGGTAGGGAGTGAGGAAGAGGTCGAGATGTTGCGTGAATTTGGCGTCGAATATCTGCAGGGCTTCTATCTGGGTGAGCCGCTTATGTCCTTACCCAATGCCTATGCACAATCCGGGGTCGATATGAAAAGAGCCTGACGTCCAGCGTTCTGGACATCAGGCCCTTAAATCGGCAGTAGCTTCAGAGCTGTTATTTTTTAGACAGATTTTCCAACTGTGCCTGCATGGCGGCGAGCTGGCGTTTCAGGTCGGCCAGTTCGTCCGAGGCAGGACTGTCGTCGTCATCCGCGGATGTTTTTTTCAAAGGTTCATCATCGTTAGACTTTTCGCTGCGCGGGCGCGGCGAGAAAGGCGAGAACATGCGCATGGCGCCGTCAAAGACAGCAAAATTCTGTCTGATCTGCTCTTCGAACTGACCAAGCTTTACCGGAGAGCCGAAGGCGCTGGCGATCTTGCCGCGGAGTTTTTCCTGTTCGCGGGCGAAGCTGTCCATGCTGAGTTCGAGGTAGGACGGGATCAGGCCTTGCAGGCTGTCGCCATAGAAGCGGATCAACTGTCGCAAAAATTTGATGGGTAGAAGATTCTGGCCGCTCTTGCCTTCTTCTTCGAAGATGATCTGCGCGAGAACCGAGCGGGTGATGTCTTCGCCGGTCTTGGCGTCATGGACGGTGAAGTCCTGGCCCTTTTTCACCATTTCGCACAGATGATCGAGTGTCACATAGCTCGAGGTCGCGGTATTATAGAGCCGCCGGTTTGCGTATTTCTTGATGACGACGACGTCATCGCCCGTGGAGGCGGTTTTTTTTGCCACGGCTGTCATTCTCCACTAATTGCAATAGAACAGCCAAGGCAGGACCAATTATTGGTGATCATTCTTTTCCCCCGACCGTTCTCCACTTCTCTTGCGTTATTCTGGCGCGGTATTGCTGCAATGCGCAAGCCCCGCGTTGCATTGCACAGAAATCCATTTACCGCTTACCGCCCTTGAGGCATTGTGCATCTCAAGAATAACAGGCTGCCCGGTGAGGAAATCCCGTGGTTGGTCGTCAGTGCAAACATTGCAGGAACAAAACCTATGACCCAGTCCGATATCGATGTGGTGATCGTTGGCGCCGCGCGCACCCCTGTTGGCTCTTTCAATGGTGCATTGTCGAGTGTTCCGGCACACGACCTTGGAACGATTGCAATCAATGCGGCGCTTGACCGGGCCGGTGTTGCCAAGGATCAGGTCAGTGAAGTGATCATGGGTCAGGTCCTGCAGGCCGGACAGGGCCAGAACCCTGCGCGTCAGGCCTCGATTAACGCGGGATTGCCGGTGGAAGTGCCGGCCTGGGGCGTCAATCAGCTTTGTGGGTCAGGTTTGCGTGCTGTGGCGCTCGGCTGTCAGGCGATTGTTAATGGCGATAGTGACGTTGTCGTTGCGGGTGGTCAGGAAAGCATGAGCATGGCGCCACATGCGGCCTATCTTCGCTCCGGCACCAAGATGGGCGATATGAAGTTTGTCGACACCATGATCAAGGACGGCCTTTGGGACGCCTTCCATGGCTACCACATGGGTCAGACTGCTGAAAATGTCGCCGCGCGCTGGCAGATTACGCGGGAGGAACAGGATGCTTTTGCTGTCGCGTCGCAGAACAAGGCGGAAGCTGCGCAGAAGTCGGGACGCTTTAAAGATGAAATCGTGCCTGTGACCATCAAGGGCCGCAAAGGCGACACGGTTGTCAGCGAAGATGAATACATCAAGCCGGGCGTGACGCTCGATGGCATCAAGGGTCTGAAGCCTGCTTTCCAGAAGGATGGCGGTTCTGTCACGGCGGCGAATGCCAGTGGCATCAACGATGGCGCCGCGGCAGTTGTTTTGATGAGCGCCGAGCGCGCCAAGGCGGAAGGCCGCAAGGTGCTGGCGCGGATCGTTTCCTGGGCGCAGGCTGGCGTTGATCCGGCTGTCATGGGTACAGGCCCCATCCCGGCGTCTCGCGCAGCCCTCAAGAAGGCCGGCTGGAACATCAATGACCTCGATCTCGTGGAAGCTAATGAAGCTTTTGCGGCTCAGGCCATTGCCGTGAACAAGGACCTTGGCTGGGATACTGGTAAGGTCAACGTTAATGGCGGCGCCATCGCGATTGGTCATCCGATCGGCGCGTCGGGCGCGCGCGTCCTTGTGACGTTGCTTCACGAAATGGAAAAGCGCGACGCCAAGAAAGGCCTTGCGACACTTTGCATCGGCGGCGGTATGGGCATTGCGCTTTGCGTGGAGCGCGGTTAAACGCAAGCCCTATCGGCGGTGTGCTGAATATCAAATTAATCAGGAGAGGGTGAGATGTCCAAGGTAGCCATTGTCACAGGCGGTACGCGCGGGATCGGACATGCGATTTCCATCGCATTGAAGGACGCGGGCTATGCCGTGGCCGCGAATTATGCGGGCAATGACGCGGCTGCCGAAGCTTTCACCAAGGAAACCGGGATCAAGACCTTCAAGTGGGACGTTGGTGACTATGAAGCCTGCGTGAAGGGTATTGCTGCCGTCGAGGCTGATCTCGGTCCGGTTGATGTCCTTGTCAACAACGCGGGCATTACGCGCGACGCCACTCTGCACAAGATGAAGCCGGAGCAGTGGCGTGAAGTGATGCGCGTTGACCTCGACTCGATGTTCAACATGTGCCAGCCGCTCATCAACGGTATGCGTGAACGCGGCTTCGGTCGCATCATCAATATTTCGTCGATCAATGGTCAGAAGGGCCAGATGGGTCAGACGAATTATTCAGCCGCCAAGGCTGGCGTGATCGGCTTTACCAAGGCTTTGGCGCAGGAAGTCGCCAAGAAGGGCGTGACCGTCAATGTTATCGCGCCAGGCTATATCGACACCGAGATGGTTGCCGCAGTGCCGCCGAAGGTGCTTGAAAGCATTATCGCGACGATCCCTGTCGGTCGTCTCGGTAAGGCGGAGGAAATTGCGCATTGCGTGACGTTCCTCGCGGATGAAAAGTCGGCCTTTATCACGGGCGCGACCTTCACAGCCAACGGCGCGCAGTATATCGCGGGCTAACTCTCGGCCTTCTTCGCCTTTTCACGGTCATATTCCTCGGCGCGGTCCGGACGACCAACCTGCGGATAGACCCATGTGTCGGGCGGTCCTACATCGACATGTACAAAGGGATGGCGGTTCGGGTAGAAGCCCGCGCCGCCACGGGCCAGTTTTTTCGCCACGCGATAGATCATGCCGGGGTCGGAGAAGTCCTGCGTCAGATCCATCGCCATGCCGCGCATATGGAAGCTTGACGGATCGACGGCGTCTGAATGAGCGGCAAGCCAGGCGTTTGTGCTGGGCGTGCGGTAACCTGAGATGGTGTAGAGCGGGTTCTTCGACGGCGTGAGCTGATCGATATCGTGAAGCAGGTCGAGCAACCCGGTGTGCATCTTCGTCGCGGTGCCGGTGCGCAGGTCGCGCATGAACCAGTTGATCTCTTTCAGGGCGCCCGGGATATATTCGCCATCCGCCCAATAGACGATCTTCATCTTCTCGCCGGAATTGAGGCTCTGCATATTGAGCCGTCGCTTGTAGGGCGCGTCCGCTCTGACGATGGCGGGCGCGGCGACGATGGCCGTGGCGGTGAGAGCGATGGCGTGTCGGCGTGTAATGAGTTTTGTCATCACGGCAGAGCCTTTTTAAGGTCAAGCGGCGTTGCATCCGCGAGCGTCGGCATAGTGGACTTCGGCGCGAGCTGAACGAAATGATATCCGCGCTTTTCCAGCGTCACGATGAAGCGTGAAAGCATGTCTGCCGTGTGGGCCTTGGTGTCATGCAGGATCAGGATGCCGCGCCCTTCGCGATCTATTTCGCGTAAGCCACGGGTGTAGACCTGATTGGCGCTGATATGTTTCCAGTCGTCGGCGCCGAAGGTGCAGGAGATGGTCGCTATATTGTGCTCGCCGAGCCATGCGATGAGCGACTTCTTGTCGTTGAGGCCGGGGAAGCGGAAGAACGGCGCCAGTGCTGCACGGCTTGACGGCGGTGTGCCCGCGAGCGCTGTTTTGACAGCCGTGAAGCCGCGCGTGATCTGCCGCTTGGCATTGTATGTGGAGAGATGGCGCAGGTTGTTGGGGTGGCTCCATGTGTGGGTGCCGATGATATGGCCGCGTCTTGCAACTTCGCGAACGAGGTCGGGCCGCGCCTCCGCATAGATGCCGACCATGAAGAAGGTCGCCTTGATGCAATGTTTGTCGAGGATATCGAGGATGCGGGGCGTCACGTCCGGGTTGGGCCCGTCATCGAAGGTGAGTGCGATTTCCTTGTGCTTCAATCCGCCACCGTTGCGGTATTGCATGGTGCCGATGGTGGGGCCGCCGCGTGTGTCGATTGCGACGCGAGGGGTGACGGCAGGCGCGAGCGGATCGGTCGGGCAGGCCGCCTCTGTCGGCAGAGCGACCGTCTCCGCATTGGCAGGGAACGCAAAGGCAAGCGCGACCAGGAGCCCGCAGAAAATATGGGAATAACGAAAGAACACGCTTCAAAGCCCCGCCCGAGTGGATCAAGGCTCAAGCCTAGCATCGTTCCATAACAGGACAAATAAGGGGTGGAAGGTATTCAGTTTTCGGGATTCCAGCCCTTCGGCGCCATTTCGAAGCCTGCAAAGTCAAATCCCGGAGCAACCGTGCAGCCGACCAGCGTGAAGGCACCCAGAGGTTCGGCGGCCTGCCAAACGCCTTTGGGAACAATGAGTTGCGGTTGAGCGCCCTTCGCAAGGTCAGGGCCCAGGTGGTGTGTCTGGCTCGTCTTGCCGTCGCGGGACAGCTTGAGGGCGAGGGTTTCGCCTGCGTACCAGTGCCAGATTTCGGTCGCGTCCACCCGGTGCCAATGCGACGCCTCGCCCGCCTTCAGCAGGTAATAAATGGCGGTGCCGTGCGAGCGGCCTTCTGTGTGGGCTGCATCGCGGAAGGTTTCCCGAAACCAGCCACCTTCGGGATGGGGTTCGAGCTCCAGGCGCTCGATGATCTGATCGGCGGTCAGCACGGCTCAGAAATTGTCCTTGCGGTGGCGGGTTTCGGCAAAGACATCGACGTCTGCGGCATCGACCATGCCGACCGTGACGCGGAGATCGGTGCTGGCCGGGCGCAGGAAAGGGTTGGTTGCCTTCTCAAGGCCGATGGTCGTCGGCACGGTCCATTCGCCACGCGAGCGCTTGTCGTCGATTTCCTTGGCGCGGGCAACAAGCATTGCGTTTTGGGGTTCGACGGAAAGCGCAAAACGGGCGTTGGCCTGCGTGTATTCATGGGCGCAATAGACGGTGGTATCGTCCGGCAGTTCCATGAGCTTGCTCAAGGAGGTCCACATCTGTTGCGGTGTGCCTTCGAAAAGACGCCCGCAGCCGAGTGCGAAAAGCGTGTCGCCGACAAAGACGACGTGATCCTCGGCGAAGGAATAGGCGATATGTCCGCGGGTATGGCCCGGCACTTCAATGACGCGGGCCTGCTTGTTGCCAAGGTCTACAATATCGTCCTGTCCGACGGCACGATCGATGCCAGGGATCAGATCTTTTTCACCCTTGGGGCCGACGATCTCGCAATTATATTTGGCCTTCAGTTCTGCATTGCCGCCGGCGTGGTCCAAATGATGGTGAGTGTTGAAGATATGGGTGAGCTTCCACCCTTTTTCGGCCAGCGCCTTTTCGATGGCGGCGACTTCCGGCGTATCGATGGCGGCCGTCGCGCCCGTATCGGGGTCATGCACGAGATAGCCATAATTGTCGCTCAGGGCTTCAAACTGGTGGATTTCGAGCTTTGTCATGGGGAAAGGCCTTTTCATGTCTGTTGGGCCTAACCTAATGCTTGTGGGCCGTGGATTGAACCCTGTGAGGTTGCTTTAAGGAAAATCTGCTAGGCTTTTTTCATGGATGTGATCGACCTGAGAGATTTTTACGGACGACCTCTGGGACGCGTGGCGCGCGGCCTTATAGGGCGGCATATCCGTGTGCTCTGGCCTAATGTGAAGGGTCTGTCGGTCCTGGGCCTTGGATTTGCCACGCCCTACCTCGGAATGTTTCTGGGCGAGGCTGAGCGTGTACTGGGGCTGATGCCTGCCCAGCAGGGCGTGCTGCGCTGGCCTGCCGAAGGGCGCTGCCTGACGGGTCTGGCAGATGAAAAGGAATTGCCGCTGGAGGACGAGTGCATCGACCGCGTGCTGGTGGTGCACGGTGTTGAGGCGAGCGAGAGCTTGAGGGCCAGTCTGCGTCAGGTCTGGCGGGTTCTGACGCCGGGCGGCAAGGTGCTCATTGTGGTGCCGAACCGGCGCGGGCTCTGGGCGCGGCGCGAGGCGACGCCTTTCGGTCATGGTCAGCCTTTTTCGAGGAGCCAGATTACGCAAGCCTTGCGGGAGAATATGTTCGCCCCCTCCGATTGGGAAATGGCGCTCTTCGTGCCGCCCTTCGAGGTGCGTCCCCTGATGCGGGCCGCCAACGCGTGGGAGCGGCTTGGCGGATTTTTATGGCCGCGTTTCTCGGGCGTTATATTGGTTGAAGCGACGAAACAGATTTATGCGGCGACGCCTATCCCCGAAGCGCGACGTGTGGTCCGCCAGCGCGTGCGCGCCATCGCGCCGATACGCGGCAGCATCGCCAGTCCCGCTGAGGGTCACGAAGAATAGATCTGATTGTCAGCTCTTGCGCGACAGAAGCAGCACGGCGGTTTCCGCCGTGAGATTGTCGAGCATGCCCGGCCGACCGACGCGTTTTGCGCTGTCGCCGATAACGCTCACCGCGTCGTCGATGTGAAAACCCAACTCATCGCACAGGGTGACGAAGTCGCGGACCGTGCAAAGGTGAATGTTGGGCGTGTCATACCATTTCTGGTCGAGCGAGCGGGTGACGGGCATGCGGCCTGTCAAGAGAAGCTGGAGGCGGATGCGCCAATTGCCGAAATTGGGCAGCGAGACGACGGCGCGTCTGCCGATGCGTTTCATCTGCATCAGCACTTCGCGTGGATTGCGCGTTGCCTGAATGGTCTGGCTCAGGATGACATAGTCGAAGGCGTCGTCGGGATAATCGCGCAGATCGGTGTCTGCGTCGCCCTGAATGACCGACAGGCCACGTGCCACAGAAGCATTGACGCCTTCCTGCGAGAGTTCGATGCCGCGCCCGTCGACATTCTTTGTGCGCGTCAAAAGTTCAAGCAGGTCACCATCACCGCAACCGACGTCGAGGACGCGGGCGTCATGATTGATCATTTCAGCAATCAGCGTCAGGTCGACGCGGTTGGCACCGACGTTTTCGATAATGCTCGAATTGCTCATGCGTTGAGGCCCCGGCGTGTCGCAGCGGCATCGATGAAGCCTCTGAGTGTCGAGAACATTTCCGGCTCGTCGAGCAGGAAGGCATCATGGCCCTTGTCGGTTTCGATCTCGACGAAGCTGACATTGGCCGCAGCCGCATTCAAGGCATGCACGATCTGTCGATTGCCCGGCGTCGGGAAAAGCCAATCGGAAGTGAATGACACGACGCAGAAGCGCGTCTTTGTGTCTTTGAAAGCGTTGGCCAATATGCCGCCGTAATCCGCCGCGAGGTCGAAGTAGTCCATCGCGCGGGTGATGTAGAGATAGGAATTGGCGTCGAAGCGATCGACGAAGGTCATGCCCTGATGGCGCAGGTAGCTTTCGATCTGGAAATCTGCGTCAAAGCCATAGGTGACTTTTTCGCGATTTTGCAGATTGCGGCCAAATTTCCGGTGAAGCGCTGCTTCCGACAGATAGGTGACATGCGCCGCCATGCGCGCGACGGCGAGCCCCTTCGAAGGATTTGCCCCCTGATCGATATAGGCACCGCCCTGCCAGTCGGGATCAGCCATGATCGCCTGGCGACCGACTTCGTGGAAGGCGATGTTTTGGGCGGAATGACGCGCCGCCGTCGCAATCGGAATGGCCGAGAAAACCCGGTCTGGATAGGCCGCCGCCCATTGCAGTGTCTGCATGCCGCCCATTGAGCCGCCGATCACGCAGAAGAGGTCCTTGATGCCGAGGCGGTCGAGCAGCATGGCCTGGGCGCGGACCATGTCGCCGATGGTGATGACCGGGAAGGACAGGCCATAGGGCTTGCCGGTGGCCGGGTCGATATCCTTCGGGCCCGTCGTGCCCATGCAGGAGCCGAGCACGTTCTGGCAGATGACGAAGAAGCGGTCCGTATCGATGGGGAGTCCCGGGCCGACCATCCTGGCCCACCAGCCGCCGGGCTTTCCGGTCAGCGGGTGCCGGGAGGCGGCAAATTGATCGCCCGTCAAGGCATGGCAGATGAGCACGACGTTGGATTTGTCGGCGTTCAGCGTGCCATAGGTCTCGTAGGCGATCTGGAAAGGGCTCAGGCTTGCGCCGCTATCGAGGGCCAGCGGCGCGTCCGGGCCGAAATATTCGACTGCGCTGACGGCGTTCACACGGGCAGCCTCGCTGGCCGCGCTGTTGTCAGCGCTGTCGGCGGCGGGGATTTCCTTGTGCTGGCTCATTTCTCAAAATTACCCGGTTTGGCTCAAGTCGGCCTCGTCAGGCCATTTTCGCATCTTTTGCGAGGGCCCATAGCTAGTGATGCAGCCTCCCGAATGTCAATGTTTTCCTTCCTTTCAGGCGGTTAGCCCCTTATGAATACCCACCTTACGGGCCGGATTTCGGGCGGTCGCCTGCCCAAGCCCTATCTGTTCAGACCTGCCTGGCGACGAGAGCTTTAAAATGCCAACTGAGAAGCAAAGCCCCGCGCTCGATCTCAAAAACGTGCGGCGTGAAATTGATCTGATCGATGATGCGATTCAGGACCTCCTGATGAAGCGGACGGAGCTTGTCGTCGAAGTGGCTGCGGCCAAGGCGCGGGCGGCCAGCGCTGCCGGGCAGGGCAGCTTTATTGCTTTCAGGCCCAACCGCGAGGCCGAGGTTTTGCGCAGACTGGCGAGCCGCCAGAAGGGGCGTTTGCCGCTGAAGGTGGTCTTCAGGCTGTTCCGCGAGATCATTGCTATGATGACGCGTATTCAGGGACCGTTCCGGGTCGATGTCTTCGGTGCGGACAATACGTTGGCCTATTGGGATCTGGCGCGGAATTACTACGGTTCCTCGACGCCGATGGAGTTGCACGACAATGCGCGCGAGGTTTTGCGCCGTGCAGATCAGGACCCGTCTGTTGTCGGCATTCTGCCCGAGCCGGGCAATTATACAGGCGGCGACTGGTGGCCGACGCTGGCTATGTCGGAAAAGCAGAGCCGCGCCCGTGTGGTTGCGCGACTGCCGTTCCTCGATATTGCCGATGAAGATGAAGAGCCGACGGCGCTTGTCGTGACACAGGCGGACTATGAACCCACGGGCGATGATACGAGCCTGCTGGTCGTTTCCGCTTCGGGCGATGTCAGCGAAGCGGCAATTGCGGCGCGGGTGAAGGCGGTTGGCTTTGTTGCTGAGCGAATCGGCGTCGCCCAGACCAGGGATGGCGGCGCTTCGCGCCACAACCTGTTTGCCGTTCAATCCTATGTCGCGGCAGATGATCCTCGGGTTGCTGCACTGATGGCCGAAGGACCCGCCGAGCGGGCTGTTATCATCGGGGGCTATGCCAATCCGGTGAAGCGCGAAAGAGACGGTGAATGACGATGACCGCGAAACGTCCCGAACCCCAAGATGGTATCCTTGGCATTGAGGCCTATAAGGCGGGTCGGTCGGCTGCGCCAAGTGGTGTGCGCGTCTTCAAGCTTTCCTCCAATGAGACGCCCTTGGGGCCGAGCCCGAAGGCAAAGGAAGCTTTCCTTGCTGCGGTTAATTCCCTTGAGCTTTATCCTGAAGGATCAGCCGCCGCACTTCGCGCGGCGATCGGTAATCGTTATGGCCTGAATGCCGAGCGCATTGTTTGTGGTTCGGGGTCTGACGAACTCTTGCACCTTCTTGCGCAAGCCTATCTGGGCGAGGGCGATGAGGCGATCGCCACGGAGCATGGGTTTCTCGTCTACCCGATCGTGACGGCGGCGGCGGGCGCGACGCTCGTTTCGGTGAAAGAGAAGGGGCTGCGCGCGGATGTCGATGCGATCCTCGCCGCAGTGACGCCGAAAACGAAAATTGTCTTTCTTGCCAATCCTAATAATCCGACGGGCAGCTATCTGTCCGTCGAAGAAGTGAAGCGCCTTCATGCTGGATTGCGCAGCGATATTCTTTTCGTGATCGATGCGGCTTACAGCGAATATGTCACCGCCAATGATTACGAGTGTGGCATCGAGCTTGTTGCGACGAATGAAAATGTCGTGATGACGCGTACCTTCTCGAAGATCTACGGGCTTGCCGCTCTACGTCTCGGCTGGATGTATGCGCCTGCGCATATTGTCGACGTGATCAATCGTATTCGTGGACCTTTCAACGTGTCTGTGCCTGCAATGGAAGCGGGCATAGCGTCGATTGGTGACATCGAGTTTATGGAGCGCGCACGCGTTCATAATGAAACAGAACTGAAGTGGCTCACCGATGAAATTCGGGCGATTGGACTTGAAGTGGCGCCGAGCGTGGCGAACTTCATGCTGATCCGTTTCCCCGATGAAGCCGGCCGGACAGCTGCCGATGCGGATGCCTTTCTCATGGCGAGAGGGCTCATTCTGCGGCAGGTGGCGTCCTATGGGTTACCCGACTGTCTTCGGCTGACGGTCGGCA
>Ga0098040_1000656_pt1 | contig 15740 bp, 18 predicted proteins | sample 7_EtaG_FD_75065 | JGI IMG/M metagenome (GOLD analysis project Ga0098040, IMG submission 75065) | Marine viral communities from the Subarctic Pacific Ocean - 7_ETSP_OMZ_AT15161 metaG | ecosystem: Environmental > Aquatic > Marine > Oceanic | place: Pacific Ocean | collected 2015-01-08
CGACCGAAACAGGCAAGGCGCCGGGCGGAACGAGCGCCCCTGCGGACAAACCGGACGGATATGACCGAACAGGAAGAGCAGGAGCTGCGGCAGACTTTGGCGCAGCTCAAGGAAGAGCACCGCGACCTCGACGACGCCATTATGGCGCTCGAGAGCATGACTTCGCCTGACCATCTCCAGATCAAACGTCTGAAGAAACGCAAGCTCTACCTGCGTGACCGCATCCGCGAAATCGACGACCAGATCCTGCCTGATATTATCGCCTGAGAGTTCGCGCTCTATGAGGGCGTGCGTTTGGTGGCATACATCGCCTGATCGGCCTCGGCGAGCGCCTGATGCGGCTCCAGCGATCCGTCAAGCGCCACGGCCCCCACTGAAATGGTCATCGGGATTTCAACACCGTCCATAATCAACGGATGCAATGTCAGCAACAAGGCCAGCGCCTTGGCCTTGGCCTGCGAACTCGCCTCGTCGCTGCGAACCAGAATGACGCCGAACTCGTCACCGCCGAGCCGTCCGACCACATCGGTCTCGCGCACATTGGCTTTCAGCGTGTTCACCAGATGACGAAGCGCGGCATCACCGGCCGCATGGCCGAACGTGTCGTTGATTTGCTTGAAATTATCAATATCGAGATAGGCGAGACCGGCAGGCTCGTCGTAACGCCGCCCGAAAGCGATGACCCGCGAAAGCTCGACCATAAAGGCGCGTCGGTTGAGAACCGGCAGCATGACATCATGGTCAGCCAGCTTTTCAGCCTCACGAATGCGCTGACGCATTCTTTCAGCCTCGACACGCAGCTGCTCGACTTCACTCATGAGCGACATCAGGGCATCGCGCACACTGGGCGTAATTTCGCCTTCGGGAATCCCCATGAAACTGACATCGTCAGAGATCACTCGGCCCGGAGCCTGAGGCACGCCAGGACTCGAAAAAGTGGTATTTGACGCAACGACAGAAGCCGCGGCTCTGGCCGCAGAAGAAGGCCTGCCTGCCGCCCGCTCACGCGATGACGCTCCACTGGCCTCTTGTGGACTATTGTCGCCGATCTTCATGGCATGTCCGTCCAGCTGCGCCCGCTCATATTCGCCCCATCGAGACATTCCCCACCCAAATCGGGAGTCTCGACACCGAATCAAAGATGCCATTAATCGCAGAAAAAAGCCAGATTCTGCCGGTCCGGAATGGGAAACAAATAGTCTGCTCACACGGAAACACCCGCTCCCGCACGAATTTCCACAACGAAATAATTGTAATTTTCGTTCTTTTTAGGATAGAAATAGCGACACATGATAATTTGTCAGTTTCAAACTGACAGGCAGAGTCACTGACCGCTTCGGGAGAGAGCAGAATGACGAAGGAACATTTCGACGTATTGGTGGTTGGCGCCGGGATATCAGGCATCGGCGCGGGCTACCATCTGGGCGCCAACTGCCCCGACAAGACCTACGCCATTCTGGAAGGCCGTCCGCAGATGGGCGGCACCTGGGACCTCTTCCGCTATCCCGGCATCCGCTCCGACAGCGACATGTATACGCTCGGCTATTCCTTCAAACCCTGGACCGACGCCAAGGCCATCGCCGACGGCCCGGCCATTCTCAACTACCTGCATGAGACGGCAAAGGAATTCGATATCGAACGCCACATCCGCTATCGCCATCAGGTAAAGAGCGCCTCCTGGTCGACCGAGGATGCCGCATGGACGGTCGAGGTCGAAGTGGGTGAGGACAAGCAACTTGTCCAGATGACCTGCAACTTCCTCTTCATGTGCTCGGGCTATTACAGCTACAAGGGCGGTTATAGCCCTGAATTTCCGGGTGCTGATAAATTTCAGGGTCGCATCGTACATCCCCAGAACTGGCCCGAGGATATCGACTACAAAGGCAAACGCGTCGTTGTAATCGGCTCGGGAGCGACCGCCGTGACGCTGATCCCGGAAATGGCGAAAGACGCCGCCCATGTCACCATGTTGCAGCGCTCGCCCACCTATGTCGTCTCGCGTCCGGCAGAAGATGCGCTTGCCAATACGTTGCGCCGCTGGCTGCCTGTCAAACTCGCCTATGGCCTGATCCGTTGGAAAAACGTGCTGTTTGGCATGTATTTCTTCCGCATGGCGCGCAAGAAGCCTGCGCAGGTGAAGGAATACCTCCTGAAAATGGTGCGCGAGCAGCTGAGCGACGATCTCGTCAAGAAGCACTTCACCCCGACCTACAATCCCTGGGACCAGCGCCTTTGCCTGGTACCGAACGGCGATCTCTTCGACGCTATCAAATCGGGCGCGGCAGATGTCGTCACCGACCACATCGAGACCTTCACCGAAAAGGGCATCAAGCTCAAATCGGGCAAGGAGCTCGATGCCGATCTCATCGTCACGGCAACAGGTCTCAACCTTGAAGTCCTGAGCGGTCTGAAGATTACGGTCGACGAGAAGCCCGTCGAGATATCCAGGACCTTCAACTACAAGGGCATGATGTACAGCGATGTGCCGAACCTCGCTTCATCCTTCGGCTATACCAATGCCTCATGGACGCTGAAGTGTGACCTGACCTGCGGCTACGTTTGCCGCCTGCTCAACTACATGAACGACACGGGCTACCGCCAGTGCACGCCGCGCAACACCGACCCGACACTGGAAGCCGAACCCGCGCTGGACTTCACCTCGGGCTATGTCCAGCGTTCCATCGACAAATTCCCCAAGCAGGGTTCCCGCGCGCCCTGGAAGCTCTACCAGAACTACGCGCTCGACATCGTCAGCCTGAAGTTCGGCAAGATCGAAGACGGCGCGATGGAATTCTCCAACAAGGCTCCGGCCAAGAAAGCCGCCGCCTGACCCCGAATTGAGGCCGGCTCCGGGGCCCCTGCGGCCCCGGAAAGCCCCAATCACACAACTTGCCAATCAGCCCTTGATGCCTATACTGCGCCGCTTTCCGCCGCATCGGGCAACTTCTGGGGATTTGGAAAGCCAATGGCAGAACAAGCGTTAGTCGGCATCATCATGGGCAGCCAGTCCGACTGGAAGACCATGAAATGCGCCTCCGACGTGCTGAGCGAATTGGGCGTGGCCCATGAAGCGAAGATCGTCTCGGCCCACCGCACCCCCGATCGTCTCGTCGATTATGCCAAGAGCGCCCGCCAGCGGGGATTAAAGGTCATTATCGCCGGCGCGGGCGGCGCAGCCCATCTGCCCGGCATGTGCGCCTCCATGACGCCGCTGCCGGTCTTTGGCGTGCCCGTGCAGTCGAAGGCGCTAAGCGGTCAGGACAGCCTCCTCTCCATCGTCCAGATGCCGGGCGGCATCCCCGTCGGCACGCTCGCTATCGGCGAAGCAGGCGCGAAGAACGCAGGGCTCCTTGCCGCTGCCGTTCTGGCCCTCAATGACCCGGCGCTGGCCAAGCGGCTGGACGCATGGCGTGCGGCACAGACAGACGCCGTAGGTGAGACCCCAGTTGACGAATAAGACGGACATGATCGCGCCGGGCGGACGCATCGGCATTCTGGGCGGCGGCCAGCTCGGACGCATGCTTGCCATCTCGGCCGCCGAACTCGGCCTCACCTGTCACATCTATTGCCCCGAAGAAGATTCCCCTGCCAACGAAGTGGCGGCGAGAAGTACCTGCGCGGCCTATGAAGATGCCGAGGCGCTGGCCCGCTTTGCCGACAGCGTCGATGTGGTTACCTATGAATTCGAGAACGTGCCTGCCGAGACGGCACGCATCCTCGCCGAGCATGCGCCGGTGCGCCCCGGCGTACTTGCACTGGCGACAGCACAGGACCGCATCGTCGAGAAGGACTTTCTCGCCTCGCATGATATTCCGACCGCGCCTTATGCGGATATTCCCGATGAAGCCGCACTGATCGAAGCGGTGAAGAGGATCGGCACGCCTTCGATCCTCAAGACCCGCCGCTTCGGCTATGACGGCAAGGGACAGGCGCGGATCGATACGCCCGCCGACGCCATCGCCGCCTATGACGCCATTGGCCGCGCGCCGGCAATCCTCGAAGGCTTCGTCAATTTCGAACGTGAAATCTCGGTGATCGTCGCCCGAGGTCTCGACGGCAAGACAGCCGCCTATGACCCGGTCGAAAACGTCCACAAGAACCACATTCTTCACCAGAGCCTTGCGCCCGCGCGCATCAGCGAAACGCTTGCCGACAAGGCACGCGCCATCGCCGCTCACATCGTGACGGACCTCGACTACGTCGGTGTCATGGGCGTCGAAATGTTCGTCCTGAACACAGACGAAAAGGGCCCGCACCTCCTCGTCAATGAAATCGCGCCGCGCGTTCACAACTCCGGCCACTGGACGCAGGACGCCTGTGCCATCAGCCAGTTCGAACAGCACATCCGCGCCATCTGCGGTTGGCCGCTGGGATCGCCCGCCCGCCACAGCGACGCCGTGATGACCAACCTGATCGGCGACGATGCCCATGATTGGGCAAAATGGGCGAGCGAGCGCGACACCGCACTTCATCTCTATGGCAAGGCGGAAGCCCGGAAAGGCCGGAAAATGGGCCATGTCACGCGACTCTACCCACTCGGCCACGCGCCAAAAACGCTACGTTAACGGTCCGGAGCGCAGATTGATGGCAACAATCATGCGCGAGACCGGATAATGGCCCTGCACAAATCGCGAGAAAAAACCGAGGACACGCCCGCCTTTGAATGGCGGAGTGTGCCGAGCTTTGTCAACCTCCATGCCTATTGGCAATCGCTGCGGCAGGGCGAAAAGCTGCCCCGCGCCGAAAACGTCGATCTGCTGGCACTCCTTCCCTTGCTACCAGAACTCTCCCTGCTCGATATGGTATCACCCGACGAAATTATCTGCCGCTTCGCCGGCACGGCCATTTGTGATCGGCTGGGTTTTGATCTCACCGGGCGAAACATTTGTGCGCAGCAAGCGAGCGCCATGCGAGATCGCGCGCGCCGGGCATATGATGGGATGGCGTCTCAACCCTGTGGAATGATCGCACGCTATGTGAACCACTACAGCACGGGCTCTCAAGGCACTGTGAGCAGCCTCTATCTGCCGCTCATCACAGCCGACGGCTCAACGCGCATACTTGGCATCGGACACCGTGAGGAGAAGGCGGACTATGCGCCCCCGATCGATGAAACACTGATCGTCACCGACGTGCTCTCCGTCGACTGGCTCGACATCGGTTTCGGTGTTCCGGCGTCCGCAGGCTAAAGATCAGGATCGGCGATACCGCAGGCGTCCCAGCAGGGCGAGTGGGTCGGGCAGATATGCGCCGATCTTTTGAACGCCTGCCTTGGCCTTTTCGATTTTCATGACATCGGCAATGCGACGATCAAGAAACGCCCATGTGTCGGCATAACCTTCGCTCTCGTCGCCAAACCAGGTGATCGTGACCGCGGAATAAACACCCGCGAGAATGGCGCGCTTCGTATAGAAATTGAAATCTGTCGACGTATCGCCCACCGCACGCCAGATGGCGTCCACCGTGCGATAAAGCGAATGGGGCCCTGTGGTGCCGGAAATGGGCAACGACAGAAGCGTCACCGCGCGGCGCACGGCCTCGCGATGCTTCAGATCCACTTCGATGCGGGTGCGCACGGCAAGCGTGATCCGCTCGCGAATTTTCAACGCGCCCAGATCTTCTTTTGCCAGCGCCGCTTCCATGCGGGCATCGCCATCAGCAAGGAAACAATCGACGAGATCGGTTATGCCGCCGGGAAAGGCGAGCCGCATTTCGCCATGGCTGATGCCGGCAGCATCCGCCGCTTCGCGCATAAGCTTTGTCGTCCAGCCATCGAAGGCGACATGGGGAAGTGCCGCTTCCAGGATCGCCGCACGATGTCGCGCGACCTGATCGGTACGGGTCGTCTTTGACGATCCCGGCATGGTCTTGGCGTCAGGCATCGACGGCCTCCTCTTCCACTTGCGCTTCCGCCTCAAGGCGATGGCGCGCTTCACTTTCGAAGATCAATTCTGAAAGGTCGGTCATGCGCTGGGGATAAAGCACCCCATCCAGATGATCGCATTCATGCTGCACGACGCGGGCATGAAACCCCTTGGCGCGGCGCTCGATGGGCTTACCGTCGAGCCCGAGGCCGCGATAGATGATTTCGCTATGGCGCGGCACGAGCCCGCGCAGGCCGGGGACGGACAGACATCCTTCCCACCCCTCTTCCATGTCGCTGGACACGACCTCGATCTCGGGATTGATGAGCACGGTGAGGGCGGCCGTATGGTCGTAGGCTTCCTCTTCGTCCATGCCTTCGGGCGCACGCTCCGCCGGGGCCTGAAAAATAACCACACGGAGCGACTCATAGACCTGAGGGGCGGCGAGCCCTGCCCCATTGGCGTCGATCATGGTTTCCAGCATATCGGCGACCAACGCGCGGATTTCCGGCGCTGTCGGGTCGGCGACGGGCTTGGCAACCTTGGTGAGAACGGGGTGCCCCATGCGGGCTATTTTGCGTATGGCCATGCCCAGAATATGGCGATGGACCGGGAAAACAGCAACCTGAGAGAGGGGTTTGCCGCCTGCCCGCGACAAAGAACCCACCTTTTTCTGCGGTTTTCATTGGGCTGGAGTGGACAAGCCGCGATTCCTTTGCTAGAAAGCGGCTCTCTCGTAACGGGGTTTCGCCCCGCTACGCCTAACATATTGATCCCGAAAGGGAAATCCAGACAGGATTTGGCTCGTGCAGGTACTCGTTCGCGATAATAACGTTGATCAGGCTATGAAGGCTCTGAAGAAGAAGCTTCAGCGCGAAGGCGTGTTCCGTGAAATGAAGCTCCGTAACTTCTACGAGAAGCCCTCCGAGAAGAAGGCGCGCGAAAAGGCCGAAGCCATCCGCCGCGCCCGCAAGCTGGCCCGCAAGCGCGTTCAGCGCGAAAGCGGCATCGTCGCCAAGCCGCGCACGGCCAACTGATTTTTCAGCCTAGGCTGACCTGAAAACGCCCTCGGTTTCCGAGGGCGTTTTTGTTTGTCCGGGTGTTGGCAATATCCAGGGCTCACACCCAATCACCAACTGCCCTCCAGGTACTATCCAGCCATCATTTATCCAAACCTCACGGCTTCGTTACTTCGGTTTGTAACTTGGATGACACTCTGATTGAAGAACCGGATAAGGCGCGTAGGCAATTGGCCCTGCGGTCAAACGCTTGATCGACTCCATATCAACGAGCCCATCAAACTCCTTCCAGCTAAAAAAATAACAGGGATGATAGTCACCCCTGATCGACCTGATCTTATCTATATCCTGATAGGTCAGCAAAAGTCCTTCCGGTAGGACGGACCAACTATGCAGGTCATGCACTTTGGCCTGCTCAATCAGCCCTTCTTTGGTTCGAAGCCACTTCCGATAATTCCTTCGCAAAACAACTGGGTCTTCATCTTCTGCCACTATCTCATCCGCAAACTCAACCAAGCGACGCTCATAGAGCGCATCTAAAAAGTGGTACTCCGCCTCAACACCCCTCTTGAAAACATCGAAAAAAGATACTGGCCTCATCGCGTCGACATTCCACGCAGACACATAAAACGCTCCCCAGCCATGAGCAGCTTCATGTTCATAGCCGTCAACATCTTCAACAATGGAGATCATCCCCGGCCCTACAAAACTAATCCTTTGCAAATATTCATAGTCAGCACTCTGCGCGCCCTCGAGATACAAAAAATGCTCAAAGAGCGTCGTGCGATGCAGATTGTACAAATACTGATTGAATGCATACTGCGAGATGCCGACCGGATTGACGATCTGCAGATAATCGATATCGATCTCTCCGGCATTGCGATTTGCCCACACCGTCGGAACCGCGCCATAGTAATCAATACGATGAAATTTTATCCCCCCCAAAGAAATGTCTGCCGGCACTTTTAGGGTTGCAAGCCTGCTAGCAAAAACCCTCGTACAATATTCAGACGCAATGCGAACGTCTTTCCCGGGAGACGTCTCACACATTTTCACGACTTGAAGTCGCCATTCGTATTGAATGGATTCAAGAGAAGGCTGCCAGACAATGACGGACGAACGTTTTGATTTCTCTGGCGTAGCGGCCAGTGCCTCCTGAAATGCCTTCTCAATTTTTTTGTTCAATTCGACAAGCTTGGGATCGGCGCACACTATCTTGTCAAAATCGGACTTTGCGGCCTTGCAATCAATGTCACTTGCGCGTGAAGGCGACGAACAAAAAAACCCAGCGGACAAAAAAACGAGAAACGACAACGCTCGAAAACCAGCCATCCCGCAGATCCACAAAATCTGTACACGTTTGATTTAGACAATGACATTGAAGCGACACGCCTTCAAATACAAGCGCCAATAACTCCGCGCAGCCCGACTGCCGGAGTGATGATCAAAACTCAAACCTGGCCCCCGAAGAAGGCGGCGCGGAGCGGCGGCGACGCCGCCTTGTATGTTTGTATGGCGTGAATGCGTCCTTCCGGCACTCCGCGCGCAGCGATTTTAGGCCCTTCCAACCCACTCCAGGGCGCACCGGGTTTTCGCCGATACGCCTCCCGGATCATAGTGTCCGGCCACATGTTAGACCTCCCGGGGCGCATGGCTGGTTGTCCACACGACGCAGGACGCTGCTCCCTCTTCACGTATTCGGCCAGTCCGGACACGCCCTTCGCGAAGCGAGACCCCATCAATATGGGGTCAGACAAACAGGGGAGGATTAGTTTTGACGGAAATTCAGAACCGCTTGGCCATGAAGAGCTCGTAGTCGCCATAGCCGAGCTCGCGATAGAGCGCCTGGGCGCGCTTGTTGGCGGCGAGCACATAGAGCCGCATCTCGGAGATGCCCTGCGCTTTCAGGGCGGCCTCTGCCGCATCGACAAGCTGGCGCCCGAGCCCGCGGCCACGCATGGAGGGGCTGACGCTGATGTCCCACAACAACCCGTGACGACGCATGGCGAGCTTGACGAAAGTACCGGGGTCTTCCTCGACCGTATAGACAAGAAAGCCCTCGACCTGCCCTTCCACTTCGGCAACCAGACAGTCGCCGCCAAGGCGCTCCATCTCGCCAAGGACATGGATGAGATGGCTTTCGGCTGAATCCTCACCCCTTGCCCGATTGCTTTCAAGCGCGGCTTCGGAATCATGAAGAGCGCCCATGAGCGAGATCATCGCCTCGCGATCACGCGCTTCCGCCTGACGGATCAGAACCTCCGCCATGTCAGAATTTCTCCTCGCCGCGCTGGCGCATCGGATCGGGGAAGTCGCGATAGAGCGCGAACTGAACATCCTTCACCAGCGAATTGACGCCGTGATGCACCCCTTCGGCCTCCCCCGCCCGGGTCGCGACCAGCGAAAAAGCCTCGTCGAGCTGTGCAAGTCCCTCGACCTCGATCATGAAATGAAAGTCGCCGAGCTGCGCGGGCCCGAGCCCCAGCTTGCGGCGTGTGAGACGATAAGAGGCGATCTTGCCGGTACTCTTGAGATGATCCATGTAACGACCAAAGGCCTCGGCGAATTCGATATCGCCGACACCGGGCTTCAGGTTGCACCAGCCATGATAGATGTCCAAAGGCTCCTCCTCTGCAAACTCAAGAGAAGTATAGGACAAAGAACGAATTTCCGTCCCACGTCATGCGCGGGCTTGACCCGCGTATCCACGTCTTAGCGAAACCCACCGAAAGAAAGACGTGGATGGCCGGGTCAAGCCCGGCCATGACAAGTTAATAAAAAAGGGCGGCGCTTCTCTCGAAGGCCGCCCTCTTGAACTCAATGTCAAACGCTCAGAGCGCCTTGATGATCTGCTCGACCATCTTCTTGGCGTCGCCGAAGAGCATCATCGTGTTGTCCTTGAAGAACAGCTCGTTCTCGACACCGGCATAGCCTGAGCCCATGCCGCGCTTGATGAAGAGCACGGTGCGGGCTTTTTCGACGTCGAGGATCGGCATGCCGTAGATCGGGCTTGTCGTATCGGTCTTGGCCGAAGGATTGGTCACGTCGTTGGCGCCGATGACGAAAGCAACGTCGGCTTGCGCGAACTGGTTGTTGATGTCTTCAAGCTCGAAGACTTCGTCATAAGGGACGTTGGCTTCGGCAAGAAGCACGTTCATGTGACCGGGCATACGACCGGCGACCGGATGAATGGCGTAGGAAATCTTGACGCCTTCCTTCTTCAGATGGTCGGTCATTTCCTTCAGCGCATGCTGGGCCTGCGCCACCGCCATGCCGTAACCCGGCACGATGATGACGGAACCGGCATTCTTCATGATGAAGGCCGCGTCATCCGCCGAACCCTGCTTCACAGGACGCGTCTCGACCTTGCCGGAACCGGCAGCAGCCGCATCGGCGCCGAAGCCGCCGAGGATAACGCTGATGAAGGAGCGGTTCATGCCCTTGCACATGATGTAGGACAGGATCGCACCGGACGAGCCGACCAACGCGCCTGTGATGATGAGCGCGAGGTTGCCGAGCGTGAAGCCGATGCCTGCGGCAGCCCAACCCGAATAGGAGTTGAGCATGGAGACCACCACCGGCATGTCGGCGCCACCGATCGGGATGATGATCAGGAAGCCGAAGATGAAGGCGAGCAGCGTGATGCCAAGGAAAAGCTCGGTCGACTGGTGAGCCGGATCCATGACGATGTAGACGATGCCCGCAACGATCGCGAGCGCCATCAATGCATTGATGACATGACGCCCCGGCAGCATGATCGGCGCGCCGGACATGTTTCCGTTGAGCTTCGCAAAGGCGATGATCGAACCGGAGAAGGTAATCGCACCGATAGCAACACCGAGCGACATTTCGACGAGGTTGCCGGAATGGATCGCGCCCAATTCGCCGATGCCATAGGCCGCAGGCGAGAAGAAGGCCGCCCAGGCAACAAGCACGGCGGCAAGACCGACGAGCGAGTGGAAGAAAGCGACGAGCTGCGGCATCGACGTCATAGCGATACGGCGCGCGACGACCGCACCGATACCGCCACCGATGGCGATGCCACCGATAACGAGCGCCCATGTGGTCATGTTCTGCGCCTGCAGCACGGCAAGCGTCGTCAGGATGGCAATGGTCATGCCGATCATGCCGAGGCGGTTACCGCCGCGTGAGCTTTCAGGGGATGACAGGCCGCGCAGCGCCATGATGAACAGGACGCCCGAGACGAGATAAAGAAGGGCCGAAATATTGGCTGACATGTCTGTTTGTCCCCTCAGCGATCTTTTTTCTTGTACATGGCAAGCATGCGTTGGGTGACAAGGAAGCCGCCGAAGATATTGACGGAAGCCAGGATCACCGCGACGAAGCCGAGGCCCTTGGACATCCATCCGGATTCACCGGCGGCGATCAGATCGACGCCGACGGCGATCAGCGCACCGACGATGATGACGGAGGAGATGGCGTTGGTCACAGACATGAGCGGCGTGTGCAGCGCAGGCGTCACCGACCAGACGACGTAATAGCCGACGAAAATGGCGAGAACGAAAATAGCCAGTCGGAAGATGGTAGGATCAATAGCAGCTTCCATCTCAGTTTCCTCCTTCGCTGAATGCCGAATGTACAACCTTGCCGTCACGCGTCAGGCAGGTTCCGGTGATGACCTCATCTTCCCAATCGATCTTGAGCGCCTTGGTCTCGCCATCGATGAACGGCGTGATGAAATTCAGAAGATTTTTCGAGTAGAGCGCGGACGCATCGACCGCAAGCTGGGCAGCCACATTGAGATCGCCAATGATGGTGACGCCATGCTTGACCACCGTCTTGCCGGGTTCGGTGAGCGGGCAGTTGCCGCCACGTTCGGCCGCAAGATCGACGATAATCGAACCGGGCTTCATCGACTTGACCATTTCCTCGCTGACAAGCTCGGGCGCGGGGCGGCCCGGGATCAACGCGGTGGTGATGACGATGTCCTGCTTCTTGATGTGCTCTGCGACGAGCGCCGCCTGGGCACGCTTGTACTCGTCACTCATTTCCTTGGCATAACCGCCAGCGGCGTCGCCGGATTCTTCCGATTCGACCATGACGAATGTGCCGCCGAGGCTTTCGACCTGCTCTTTCGTGGTCGAGCGCACGTCGGTGGCCGACACGATGCAACCGAGGCGCTTGGCCGTGGCAATGGCCTGCAGTCCGGCAACGCCGACGCCCATGACAAAGGCGCGGGCGGGCGCAATCGTGCCTGCCGCGGTCATCATCATCGGGGTGGCGCGGGTGAAGGCCGCGGCGGCGTTCACCACAGCCTTGTAGCCCGCGAGATTCGACTGCGAGGACAGCACGTCCATCGACTGGGCGCGTGTGATGCGCGGCATGAATTCCATCGCAAAGGCATTGATGCCGGCGTCGGCATATTTCCTGACGCGGGCCTTGTCGTCATAGGGATTCAGAATGGCGGCGAGCATCGCGCCTTTCTTGAACAGGCCGATCTCTTCATCGGAGGGTGCGCGCACCTTGAAGACGATATCGGCATCCTTGAGTGCTTCGGCTTCGCCCGACGCAATCGTCGCGCCAGCCGCCTGATAATCGGCATCCGATATGCTCGCATGCTGGCCAGCACCCGCCTCGACGGTCACATCGAGGCCGAGACCGATCAGCTTCTTCACTGTTTCGGGCGACGCAGCAACGCGCGTTTCGCCATCCTGCCGTTCTTTTGGGATCGCAAGTTTCATGAAAAATGCCTTGGTAGAGGGGCCGAAATCGCCGGACCAGGCCGACGCGCCGAAGTTCTATAAGAATATGCTTCGATTACACGGCCAAGTCCGAACGACAGCAGTCCGAACAAATAGCCAATGGTTTTCCAACCTAACTTAGAAACATTCCAAATATAGGCCGAAACAGGGCCGGTCAACCCTGGTACGCATACAAAGCGCCCTCCTGATCTCTTGCGGATCATGAAGAGCGCCTGAAAACTCGTCTTAGAGCAGGAAAATCGCCATCAGGATAAGGAGAACGACAACCGCCGCCGTACCGTATTTCGCGCCCGTGATGAAGGCGTCATATGTGCCGATATGTTCATCGGCATGCATTGTGGGGCTCCAGCCCGAATTCGTGGTTTCGCTCGACATTATTGTTGCCTCTTGAATCTCTGATAACAGCCCGATGGACAGTGGCGGACTATAGCAAAGCGAGGCAAGACAGCAAGCGCGTGAAGGCCATTTCGCCGTACAAGGGGGAACAGGGCCAGTGCAGGAATTTCAAAAAACAAACCTGTGCTGTAGTTCCCTCAATGCCGGGGCCTAAACTTCGAAGGGCGACCCCTTCGGGAAATCCGTGCGGCGCACGGGCTTTGAATGATCCCAATCGGCCAGCAGGGCCCGAAGCGCCGACACGAAGGCCAAAGGCTGGTCGAGCATGACATGGTGGCGCGCCTGCGGAATTTCGATGATCGGCGCGGTGCGGCCCAGAAGGCCAAACATGTAATCGCCAATCTCCGTCGGCACGAGCACCGAATATTCGCCGCGCATGATGGCAATGCGGCACCGCGTGGCCGCCAGGCGCTCGCTCATGTTGCCGATGTCGAAACGCTGCCAGATGGCCGGGTCGAACTTCCACGTCCAGCCGCCCTCTACCTGCTTGAGCGAATGGCGTGCGATGTAGTCGACGATATATTTGTTTTCATTCGGCTGCGGCGGCGCAAGGCGGAAACGCGCCATCGCCTCTTCTATCGTCGGATAGATGCGATGCTGACGGAACTCGCGCGCAGGCGGACCGCCGGGGCGCTCGGGCGGATTGACCGGACTGTCGACAATGACCGTACCCGCAAGACGCTCGCCGTAGAGCGCGCCGGTGAGAATGGTGATGAAGCCACCAAAGGAATGACCAACGATGATCGGCGGCTCGTCATTGTTGAAGAAACCAGCATCCTCGCAGACCGCCATCTGCTCTTCGGCAAAGACTTCGATGGAATAGCTGTCGCGCCAGCCGCTGTCGCCCATGCCCGAGACATTGATCGCAGCAACGCAATATTCATGCGCCAGAAACGGCGCGATGAAAGACCACCAGCGCGCATGCGCGCCATTGCCGTGAACCAGCAACAGACCGGGCTTCGCGACATTGCCCCAACGCAGATATTCGACCCGCGTGCCTTCAACCTCGACGGAACGCACTTCCGGCTCGACGGCGATAGCGCGTGTGAACCACGTCGGCGCTTCCGTAATCAGCGGGCCCTGTTCGTCACCCGGCGCAATGGGAGGCAGATGCGGCTCGCTCATGCCTTGCTCCCTTCAAGCGGTGGACGGTCGCCCAGGGCCTTGAAGACGGCGCTGCCGGTGAGGATGGTGCGGTCGCCGCACCAGATGCGGCCCTGCACTGTGTAGAAATCATCTTCCGTGCCGACGATTTCGCCCGTGCCTTCCACCCATTCGCCAAGCTTGGCGCCGGAAAGAAAATCCGTGAGAAGACGCACGGTGACCCAGTATTTATGCGCCTGAATGGAAATGACGTGACCGAAGGCGACGTCGGCAAAAGCCATCAACATGCCGCCGTGGCAATTGCCCATGCCGTTAACGTGGTGCTCCTCGACGATGAAGCCACGTACATAGGAACCGTCGTCATTGATCTTTTCGTAAAGCGGACCCATCTGGCGACCGAAACCGCGATGCCAGTTCATCTGCTGATAGCCCTCGGGCAGGACAAAGGTGGATTCTTCGAGCAGATCGTCGGTCATGGGGAGAACTCGCTGGCAGGTGAATGGAAAATCAGGCGGGTGCCGGCACGCCTGCCTTCTTTAGCGCGGCGGCCTGCCTCTTGCCAAGCTTGGCAACATCGAAGCCCTCGATGGCCTCATTGAAGAGCTTGTGGAAGTTCAATTCTGCCCCAAGGTGCAAAAACACACCACCAAGCCCGATGGCCGCGCGATCCATGAAGACGAATTCGCGCGGCGGCGTCACGGGCCCGAGCTTTTTCAGCGCCTGATGAACGCCGAAAGCTTCCTTACGCCCATATTCCGAAGGGCTCACGCCATCGGCAACAGAGCGCACACGATTGTCCAGCATGGGCGCATAGATGAAACGCGCCCAGACATTCAGCACATCGACAAGCTCGTTGCTGAGATTGGTGAAGCCCCAACGCCGGTAGGCCTCCGCCGTACGATCACGATCATCAGCCTCAAGCGCGCGATAAAGCTCGACCACGCCTTCGACGAAAGCAGGCGGGAAGATACGGATGCACCCATAGTCGAGGAGATTGATGCCCAGGTCCTTGCGCACCGTGTAATTGCCGAGATGCGGATCGCCATGAATGACGCCGTATTGGTTGAAAGGATTCCACCAGGCGATGAACATGGCCTCGGCAACGGCATTGCGATCGGCGAGCTTGTGCTCGCGAAACTTGAGGATCGGCTCGCCATCGAGCCAGCTCATGGTGAGCAGGCGTTTGGTTGACAGATCTTCGATCACTTCCGGCACGGCGATGCGCGGCTCTTTGGAAAAGATGTCTGCGTAAAGGCGCATATGCGCAGCCTCGCGCGCATAGTCGAGCTCCTCAACAAGGCGAGCGCGGATTTCGGCATAGATTTCGCGCGTATCGACCGTCTGATCGAGGCGGCGATGAATGGAAAAGACAATGCCAAGCTGATTGAGATCGGCTTCGACGGCGGATTGCATGTCGGGATATTGCAGCTTGGCAGCGAGAGGACGCCCCTCAAGCGACACCGCACGATGCACCTGCCCCAGGGAAGCGGCGGCCGCCGCCTCGCGTTCAAAGGACTTGAACCGCGCTTCCCAGCCTGCGCCAAGCTCGGCGCGCATGCGCCGCTTGACGAAAGGCCAGCCCATGGGCGGCGCGGCGGACTGAAGCTCGGATAATTCGATGGCGAATTCGGCAG
>Ga0098040_1000659_pt1 | contig 15697 bp, 14 predicted proteins | sample 7_EtaG_FD_75065 | JGI IMG/M metagenome (GOLD analysis project Ga0098040, IMG submission 75065) | Marine viral communities from the Subarctic Pacific Ocean - 7_ETSP_OMZ_AT15161 metaG | ecosystem: Environmental > Aquatic > Marine > Oceanic | place: Pacific Ocean | collected 2015-01-08
AGAGCAAATAAATTAGGGATACCACATACACATGTTAAGAGTAAGAATGAAGAATTGATAGTTGATGTAATGAAAGCATGGAAGGTTGATCTTATTGTTCTTGCAGGATGGATGAGAATAATATCTCCTACATTGATTGATGCATTTCCTAATAGGATTATAAATTTACATCCATCAATGCTCCCAAAGTACAAGGGACTTCATGCAATAGAGAGAGCATTGGAGAGTGGTGATCTTGTTACTGGAGTGAGTGTACATTATGTGAATGAAGAGTTGGATGGTGGAGAAATTATAATGCAGCAGGAAGTTCCTATTCTTCCAGATGATGATCTTCGATCTCTTACTAAAGCAATACAAAGAAGAGAGTATTATCTTTTACCGAGGGCAATTGAACATGTTAAGCAAGGACTCCAGGTTGCGTCTTGTTGAGATTTGTTGTAGAATGAGATTATGTCGTCATATTACTTTGTTAGAAAGAATTTGGGTCTACAAATTAGTAAGAGAGGATGATCATGCGGCAGATCTTTTTGAGAGGTTTACATGAATACTTGGGATTGTAATTATTTTGATTTAGATTTTCATGATTTTTTTGAATTTGACTTTAAGGTTAAATCTATTATAGATTTGGGATGTGGTAATGGATCTCAAGCATATTTCTTAGAGGATATGGGATATGATGTGACAGGAACAGATATTCAGAACCAGTTAAAATATTTTATTAGTAATTTTATTATTGATGATTCATTAAACTCTAGATTGAATAAGAAGTATGATGTTATTTTAGATAGGGGATTAATACATAATTTGTATCATGATGAGAGAAGAGATAATTATTTTGATATGATTGATAGGATTAGTCATGATGATACTACTATTCTTTTAAAAGTGTTGAGTCCATATGAGATTAGATGCAATCCATACTTTGAAGATCCTGATGGTCCGTACCGTTTCCATGAAGATGAATTAGAATACTTATATTATCCTAAATTTAAATGTGATTTAATAAAAGATACATACTTTTATACTAATAATGTACAACCACATTTGCGGGGATATTATTGTGTTTATAGTAGGGGAGGTAAGTAATGGCTATTAGAATAGATCCACCAGAATATCTTTTCCCTGTAAAGATTCTTACTTCACGAGACAGTAATTTTAATTCATATAAAGATGGATTGATTAAATGGATGATTGATTATTCATATAAAAATCCTACTTATGAACGGAGTAATTATGGTGGATATCAAAGTCCTGATAATTTTTTTCTAGAGGAATCATTTGCACCTTATTTAAATATAATCACAGAGCATGTCATGGAGACTCTTGAAGCGTATTGTGATGATGATGACATACTTTTTAATGCAGATGTTATGTCCTTATGTAATATGTGGTTTAATTTTAACTACACTAATTGTTATAATGTTCAGCATAGTCATCCTGGATGTATATTAGCTGGATGTTTATGGGTACAGATTCCAGAAGAGAAAAATTGTTCTATAGTTTTTGAGGACACGGATATATTTCAGCGAGCTGAGTTTACTACGGATACTAATAGGATTGTAGAACCTATACCTGGAGATATTGTTTTGTTTCCTTCTTATCTTCCACATAGAGTTGATATAAATCGTAGTGAAGAGACTCGTATTTCTATAGCTTTTAATTTAGATAGAGTAGATTAAACATGGCTTTAATTTACAGGGGTAAAGTAAAATCTGTTTTTGATGTTAAGGGTAATGATGATCAAGTCGTTATACAGTATCATGATAAGGTTACTGCTGGTAATGGTAAGAGGGTAGATTACCCTGAAGATAAAGGTACTGTTTGTTGTCAGATATCTGAATGGTTCTTCAAATATTTTGAGGATAAAGTTTGTACACATTATATCAGTTGTCCATCTCCTAGTCATATGTTGTGCAGGAAACTGCACATGATACCAGTGGAAGTTATCTGTAGGAATATAGCAACAGGTTCTTTGGTTAGAGATACTACTATTAAAGAAGGTATGGTACTTGACCCACCACTTATAGAGTTTAATCTTAAGGATGATGCGAAGGATGATCCTTTACTTACTGATGATAGGGTTAGTCTGATGGGATATGATCCTCATACATTCAGAAGAAGAGCAACAGAAATGAACTTCCATTTCAAAGAGATCTTTGGTAAGATGGACATCGATGTTGTTGATTTTAAATTAGAGTATGGGCATGATAGTAAAGGTGGTTTATATTTGGCTGATGAATTATCTCCTGATAACATGAGACTCTGGAAGAAAGGGACGCATGAGAGATATGATAAAGATCTTTTCCGAAAGGATGAAGGTAATATAGTAGAAGCATACAAATATATACTAGAAAACTTACGAGGTTTTACATAACCTTCTTCTGATAAATAACTTAGAAGCGTATCTGACTAGATAATGCCCACTGCAATTAAGCCAAAACGAAGTACTACCATCGGACAGATCCCAGGTCTGTCCGATCTCCAAGACGGAGAGATGGCGGTTAATATTGTAGACCAAAAGGTTTACATTAGAAGTGGTAATAATATCGAGACCGTTGCATCTGCTGCTTCTGGTGCTGTTCCAGTTTGGAACTATCAGAATGCATCTGCTGCATTTGTTGTTAACAAACGATATATTATTGATACAACTGGAGGAGAATTAACTTTCTCGATGCCCACTGTAGGATTATCGATTGGAGATAGCATCGAGATCCATGATGCGGCAAACAACTGGCATATAAATAATGTTATATTAACTGACGCTGTGAATCAATTTAGGGATGCTATTGGAAATCTAGAGGATCCTCCTCTTATTTTGGATGTTTCTTCTATTACTGTTATGCTTTTATGGAACGGATCTTATTGGAGCATTGTTAGCTAATGGCACTATCCCTAAGCAATTCACATTTTCAACCCAAAGATTCTAAAGGCTACTATGTCTATGCCTTAAGGCGTGATGATGCTGACATGCTACACCTTACTAAGGTGAGTACTGCATCAACTACTGAGACTTTTGATCCGTTTAGATTAGATGGTTCTCAGGTAGAAGGCTTTGGTGATTATTCTGATTATGTGGCAGAAACCACTGAACAAAAATCAGTGAGCAATCATCCACAAGATAAATATCAACAGATTCGCTATGATAGGCGGAACTTAAATTATTTCCTAGACGCTGAAGGATATCTAGTCCTCCAAGTCAACGGATCCCACACATACTCTGGACCTGTATAGAGATCACTAAAAATGGCAGAATTTAGACTTGGTAGACTGAAGTTCAACTGGCGTGATGCATGGGTTGGATCCACCGCTTATGTCATCGATGACCTTATTAGGTTCGGTGCGAACTCGTATGTCTGCGTAGGTAACCATACCTCACAAGCCCTTGCGGCAAACTTTACCAGTGATGCTGCCTATTGGGAGCTTCATACAGGTGGTTTTGAATCCAAAGGAGATTGGACAGCCACTACTGCGTATGTTATAGATGATATCGTCAAAGAAGGCGGTAACATGTATATTTGTACGAATCAGCATACTTCTACTGGTTTGTCAAGTAACTTTGAAGGTACTGATCTTGCAGGTAATTGGAAATTATATCAAGAAGGTCTTAATTTTGTAGGTGCATACTCTACTGACACCTATTATGGTGTTAACGATGTTACACTCTTTGGTCCAAGAGAGTATCGTTGTACAGCATCATTCCAGACACCAACAGATCAGAGAGTTCCTGGTATTGGAACTAATGGTGCAGGTTCTGATGCATTCTTCCCACCAGAGCAAAACTTTACTCAGCTTTCTGCTGGATACGAGAATAAAGGTTCATATATTGTTACTGAAAGGTATGAGAGAGGAGATATTGTTGAGTGGAAAGGGTCTACTTATACAGCTATAAGTACTAACCCATCAAACAAACAACCTAATGAGCAAGATTCTGATTGGTCATTCCTAAACCTTGGTATTGGTACAGGTGGTCAAGAGGCATGGAATCCTACTGGAGTATACTCTAAAGGTCAGATCGTAAGGTTTGGTGGTAACACATACCAGGCTGATGTATTAAAGATTGAGGCACAACAACGACCAACAGGTATTGGTAGTACCACTAAGGATGATGGTATTAATGGTTGGGCTCTGTTAAATAGAGGATTTACATGGACAGGTGCTTATACTACAGATACTTATTATGAGATTAATGATATAACTGAGTTCCAATCTTCAGCATATATTTCAGTTGCTTCTACTAACTACGGAACAACTCCTGGTACTGATCCAACTATATGGCAAGCATTTGCTATCGGAGATAGCGCAGCACTCTTAACAACTAAGGGTGATGTTTTAACTAGGAACTCAACTGGTCCAACAAGACTAGGTATCGGTACTGCTGGTACATTCTTGAAGGCAGGTAATAGTAACGAAGTTGAGTGGCAATATACTGGTAAGATGACCAAGATTTATTATGTTGACGCTGAATTGGGTCAAGATACTAACTCTGGTGAGTCTCCTGATGCTGCATTCAAGACTGTTGCTTTTGCATGTACATCAACTAACCCAACATTTGATGTAGCAGGTGCGGTTTATGATGGTCCCACTGGTATGTGTACCATCACTGCTACTGGTCACGGATTATTCCCTGGTGGTGAGGTTAAACTAACTGGATTAGCATTCACTTGTACATCTGGTTTAGGTCCATCATCTATCTTCCCTAATGGTAAGACTGGAGACTTCTTCTTTGGTGTAGAGAAAGTTGATGACGCTGATACATTCACTGCAATGGTTGGTGTTTCAACCTTTGCTCACACTTATGTGTCTGGTGGTGTAATCGTTGACGCTGCTCCTGTTATCCTGAAACTATCTGCTGGTACATTTGATGAACAGTTGCCAATGAAACTTGGTAAGAACTTCTCCATTGCAGGTGATGTTCTTAGAGGTTCTACAATTAGACCTGCTTCTGGATTGTCTACTGATGGTTTGACGCCTAACAGTCGTTCAACAATGTTCCTTGTTTCTGACGCTGTAACTATTCAGGGTCTGACTATGAGGGGTATGGAAGGATTCGATTATGATGTAAACGATCCATTTAACCCAGATAAGTTCCAGAATAAGGTTGGTGTTGGTACTACTGCATGTGGTGTCTACCTAAGATTCAACCCTAATGAGTCAGTTATTAAGAGATCTGCATATATTAAGGACTGCACATGCTTCTCACATACTCCTACTGATGGCACTGGCCACGGTGGTGCAATTGGTGTCTACCTAGAAGGTGGTGTTCACCATAAGAACCCTGAAGGTAAGGGTTATAAGTCAATGGTGTTTGACTCCTTCACCAATGTACAATCAGGTGGTGTCGGAATTTATCTAGAAGATGACGCTGTTGCTGAGATTGTATCCTGCTTCACTTACTACTGTGCATACGGTTACATTTCTACTGGTGGTGCTGAGATTCGTTCTCTATCCAGTAACAACTCTTACGGTACTTACGGTGCTCTTGCAGTTGGATATTCAACTCATGAGGTAGGAAGACCTGGTAGGATTTACGGTGATCAGATGGCTCTGCTTGCTGGTCAAACAGTAGGTACGCTTTCTATTGGTGCAACAATTCGTGGTACTGTTTCAGGTGCTCGTGGTACTTTGACTAATGATCAGAGTAGTGCTGATAAGCTTTACTTCAAGTACGCTGTTGGATTTGGTAACACTGGACTTAATCCAGTTAACGCTGCTGTTGGTGTAGGTACTACAGTATTCAAGCCAGGTGAGGCAATCGAATTTGATTCAGTTGGTGCTGGTGCTACAGCTTATAGTGAGCTTGCATCTTCTTCTGATTCAATTGGTGGTCAGAAAGGTATTTTGATGGAGGTGACTGGTTTAACAACTACATTAACGGTTGGTGATTCTATTGGAATTACGACTGTTGGTATGGGATTCTCCGATGCTAACTCTTATATTGTTAGAACATCGTCTGCCTATGTTGCTCCATCTAAGCGTGATGTATATGACGCATCCTATAGTGGTGTTACAGGTATTATGACAGTCTTTACGACTACTGCTCATAATCTGACATTCGGTGACTTCATAAGAATTAAGACTGGATCACTTCACTTTGAGTGTAATGTAGGTGGTGGTGGATCTGCTGCATATCCAAGAGCAACTGATCCTGCTGCTGATATTCCACTTGAGGTTTCTGGAGTTGGTAACACATATTTTGAAGTTCAGGTATTGAATAATAAGAATAGTTCTACTGAGAATGTACCATCAACTTACACAGGTATTCACACTTACATTGGTGGTGGTGGTATTGGTAGGACTTCAATTGATGCTATTACACTTGATGACGGTCGTGCAACTGTAACGATTGCTCCAGGTAGGGCAAATGCTCCTACTATTGGTATGGATAATCAAAGGTTTGTAATGAGGAGTAAGTTCTCTAAGATCAGACTAACAGGTCATGACTTCCTACTAATTGGTACAGGTAATACAACCTCTACTAACTATCCAAATGTAGATGAGAACACATCTGCTCAAGGTCAAGAAACTAATGTTGTACAACCTGCTAGAATCTACTTTGTGTCTACTGACCAAGGTGGTAACTTTAGGGTTGGTGAATACTTCTCGGTCAACCAGTTGACTGGTGCTGCTACTTTGGATGCATCAGCATTCAACTTGTCAGGTCTACAGTCATTGAAACTGGGTGCGATTGGTGGTCAGATTGGTGAATCTATTAGTGAGTTCTCATCCGATGAGACAATGGGAGGAAACTCTAATGCTGCTTGTCCTACAGAGAAAGCAGTTCGTGGATTCCTGACTCGTGCGAAGATGGATAATACCGCTGGTATTTTGGTTCCTCCTCGTGGTGCTCAAACTGCTAGACCTACTGGAGTTAATCTCTATGAAGGTGGTCTTCGCTACGACACTGACGCAAATGGATTTGAATTCTATAATGGTACTAGTTGGTTGCCTCTAGGTGCTTACGCTAATGTTGATGCAACTTCTACTGTAACTCTTGCAAACAGACAACAATTGTTTGCTAATACTTCAAGTAGCGCATTCACTGCTACTCTACCTGCAGCTCCAGTTAAAGGTGATAGCATTAGAATCTTCGATAGTACTAACTCATTTGATTCTAATTCATTAACGATTGGTAGAAATGGTAACCCAATCATGGGTGCCAATGCTGACCTAGTAGTATCTACTGAAGGTGCTGCATTTGAACTAGTGTTCTTCGATGGAACACAAGGATGGAGAATCATTACTATCTAATTGACTGTGGGAGTGGTAGCATTCCCTTTTTGTTATATTTTTGCTAAATACTATTACGGAAGTCTTGTACAGCAATGGCTAATTATCAAACTTATAAAAAGATTAACGGAACCGAAGCTATTCTAGGGAATAGTGTCGGTCCAGGACAGGTGACGGGAGTCTCTACTGGCGTTGCTCATCAGATTTGGGCGTGTAGTAACAATGAGGGAAATCATTACGATGCATGTGCAGGTGGATGTTGCATTCTCTGGACTGTTCCTGCTTTAACAACTACTGTTAGGTTTGAATTAACAGGTGGTGGAGGTTCTGGATCTCCTGGCATTTGCTGTGGTAATGGTGTTGTAGGTGGTTCTGGTTCTTATGCTGTTAAGACACTTCATGCTTACAAAGGAAACTTTACTGCAGGAAGTACACAATATACTATTTGTGCTGGTAGCAGTAGTAGGTGTTCTTGTTGTGGATTTAATGGTGGAAATAACTGCTGTGGAAGCCGAGGTTGTCCTTCTTATGTAAATGGTAGTGGATTAAGTAACTTCTGTGCAGCAGGTGGAGCATGGGGATGGCACCAGTGTTCAGGTGGTTGTTACTCTTGTACTGTTCATAGACAGTGTAATTCATGTATTGAAACATGTGTACATTTCTGTGGTGCTGATCATGGAATTAAAGGAATTGCTGGATCAAGACATAATGTTCAGTATTGTATGACTGATAACTATGGTATGAGTGGCAGTGGAGTTGGACCTTATGCAGCAGGTAGTCATATGGGTTCTGACAACTGTACTGGTGGACAGCACCATGGTTGTTGTAAAGGGCATTCATTCTTCCCAGGTGGTGCTGGATTTTCACCATACACTGAAGGAAGTTGCTGCTGGGGTGGATTTGGTGCTGCTGGACTAGTAGTCATCTCTTACTGGCAATAAATAACAAAGAGGATTCTTACTAAAAATGGCAAACATTACTAAGACAGTTGTATTTCCAGTTCCTTCGGAATGGAATAAAGATAATCAGGATGCAACCAATGTGGGTATTGCCACTTATGAGGGCCCTGCTAAATTAATGACAGAATGGTATGATAAAGATGCTGCGGCACCTAATCGTGGTTATATTGGAAATGAGAAAAATATCTATGATGTATATGACCCTGATAGTAAGAGAGCAGAGAGACCCGTAGCTTTAGGGATAACGACTGCACTTTTAGATGTTGAGCAATATCCTTTACATGCATTGGCTTGGTGGGGATTAAAGTATCCTAAGCCAGATCGTATTGAAGTTGTATGTGGACCTTCTTCGGATCCTAATCCAACTATTCCTGATCCATTTCATTTCACAGAAGTCTTTGAACTAAATGAGTTTTATCTAGATCAAAATACTGGAAACTGGTCTACTCCTGTATTTGCTTATGATAACCCTACTGCGTCAGCCTATGGTGGTAGTGCCTTCTATGGATGGGATCATGTCAGGGCGGCTCGTAACGATTTGTTGACTCATTCAGATAGTAGAGTTCAAACATCTGATATGCCAGCGGCATTAGTACAACCTTGGCTAGATTATCGTACTAAGTTAAGGAATTTACCACAAGACTGGGCAGGTGTTGGTACTGCAACTTATTTGATTGTATGGCCAGCGGACCCTGATCAAGTAGCGATAGGTAAAGATGAAAATGACAGTCCTAAAACACCAAATGGATTACCAAATCAAGGTGGTTTAATTGTTGGTGATCGATCTGCACTCTATGATGAAGGTGGATTATATAATCCTCTTCCAGAATAAATAATCCCTCAGGGAAATTCGACTTTTATTTACCAGAATTCGGGAAAAAAAATCCCGAATTTTTTTTGTCCTACAGGATTTTATAAAAAATGTTTGAACTTAATAAAGAATTTGATATTACATTGGTCTCTGATATTGGATCAGAAAAAAGAAATGTATTAATTGTAGATAATTTTTATAAGAACCCTGATGAGGTTCGTCAATATTGTTTAGATTCTCCAAAGAAAACTAATGAAACTCATCCTGGATTGATTAGTGGTCTTCCTGGTCATCGGGTATTTGAAGATGATCCTAGGGTTGCAGAACAATTAAAAGATCAGTTCAGTCGTTGGAGAGATGAACCTATTTGGAGATCACCTAAACTAGGTAATTTAAAATCGTGGGATGATGCCTGGAATAGGGTAGGGTTTATGTGCAATGTGATGAATGCTGAAACTTTTGATAAGGGTACTGGTATTCCACATCAAGATAATGTTGATATAACTTTTGCATCTGTCATATATTTAAATACTCCAGAAGAATGTGTTGGTGGTACAAGACTCTACTCTTATCAGGATTGTATGTCTCTTTATGCACCAGATATAGTTGGGACTGAATCTTTATATGTAAGAGATCACTTTAATGTAGATGATACTGATAAGAGTAGAGATTGGGTGGATGGTTTACATGAAGACTCCCCTTGGAAGGTTGAATTAGAGTTTGAAATGGTGTATAATAGATGTATTCTTTATGAAGCTGATCTGTTGCACAGTCAGTGGTATTCTAAGGGTATGTTTACCGATTATGATAGGATATGTCAAGTTCTTTTTATGTGACTATATAACTTGTTGAAGAATTATTATGAGATCTAAAGCATTTTTTATTAATGGTGGTGCTGGTCGTGTTATTTGCTCTATACCTGCACTAGAAAAATACGCAGAGTCCCATGACGATTTTATTATCGTAGCAGAAGGTGGGATGAATTTCTTTAAAGGTCATCCTGTTTTACATAAGTATGCTTATGATAACTGGCACAAGGGTTTGTTTGAGGACAAACTTAAGATGCGTGACTGTGTAACACCAGAACCATATAGAATTTGGCATTACTATAATCAGAAATGTAGTCTTGCACAGGCATTTGATATAGAGATTAATGGATTAGAAGAACCGAGAGAACTCCCTACTCCAAGAGTTAGGTTGTCTAAGACCGAAGCAATTAGTGCTATTAATGTTATAGAAGAGATTAAAGCAGGAAGTGGTAAGGATAAGGTTATTATTATTCAACCTTTTGGTAGAGGGGCAGTTGTTCAAGGAGATTATATTATAGATCAGACTTCAAGGAGTTTTCATCAGAGTCAAATTGTAGATATTATTCATAATTTGAGGAAAGATTATGCTGTTATTCTTATGAGTGAAATGCAGTTTCCTATTGATGCTAAGGATAGTAAGGATGCTATACCTTGTGCTGTTCCTAATGCAGATATTAGAGTTTGGGCAGGATTAATTGAGTGTGCAGATCATTTCTTAGGATGTGATAGTGTTGGGCAGCATATTGCTAAGGCAGTTGGTACTACAGTTACTAGTGTTATTGGTTCTACATTCCCAGTAAATATTTCATATCCAGATGATCCTACTTTTGATATTATTGATATTGGTGAGGGTAAGAGAACTTTTTCTCCTATTAGATTGACAGCAGAGGATTATCAGGATATGATGAATGATGATTGTATGGAAATGACTCAGGATAATATTAAGGCAGTTATTACAAGTTGTAGAAAGAGACTTGGTAAGCCTAAAAAGTATTCTGGGGAAGTTGCATCAAAAGTAGAGCAACCTAATAAGTGTTGTGATAATCCATCACATTCTGTTGGGTCTTTTGCTACTGTAAATAACACTAAAGGATTTGGATCATGACACAATGGATTGCTGCAGTTTCTCGTGGACATAATGCGAGTGTATGCTTACTTAAAGATGGTGAGATTGTTCTTCATATAGAAGAAGAAAGATTAACTCGTGTAAAATATGATGGTGCTCCACTTAGATCTCTTATGCTTGTCAAGGAGTATACAGATAAGTTAGATTATCTAGTGCTTGCTCATACACAATTGATTAAAGATGCTGGATTAAGCTTAGAATATAGTGGAGAGAATGTATATGGTGGACTAGCTAGAAAACTGGGTTTAATTTCGCCCAAGGAAGATCCAGATAATCATCCACAAATTATTGATTATGGATTAGTCCATCATAAACTTCATGCTGCTTGTGCTTTTTATAGATCTGGATTTGATTCTGCTAGTGCTGTTATTGTTGATGGTGCTGGATCCTTTTTAGATTTTCATCTAAGTGATGGTGATATTGCTAGGCATTATGAAGTTGAGAGTATATATGGATGTGATTATCCTGAGGATGGTAAGACTATTTCTTGTATCTATAAACATGCTGGTGGTAATGGACCTTCTATAAGAATGGTAGATAAAAATCGTGTACCTGAATGGGATGACGAGCAAGATACTGGAATGTTTTTAATTCTTGATGATCATGTTGGTATTGTTAAAGCATATGAGGCAGTTACAAATTATTGTGGATGGCAATCTATTGAAGCAGGGAAGACAATGGGTCTTTCTCCTTATGGGAAACCAAATGATAGGATTCCACCAATAATTTCCTCAGATATGGATCTAGATGCTGACTATAGACCTACAAATAAGAATCTTTTTATACCTTATTATCCTAATGCTGCTGTTATAGATCAGACAATATGTAAAGAACTTCTAACTCCTCCTGAAATAGATGATGCTGATTTTACTAGACTGCAGAATCGTAGAGATATGGCGTATGCTATTCAACAATATTCTCAAGAACAGATGTTAAAATTGATTCGTACTGCTGCTGAGAGTACTGACTGTCCTAATGTAGTTGTGTCTGGTGGGTATGGTTTAAATTGTGTTGCAAATTATTATTTCAAACAACAACTTAAAGATGAGGGTATTAATCTATATGTTGAACCTTTATCTAGTGACGCAGGAACATCAGTAGGAGCAGCATTGTATCATCATCATAAGATTACAGGTGATACTACTATTAGGGGAAATAATAGTTTATATCTTGGACCTAAGTATGATTATACTTTAGAACAGATTCAAGATACTGCTGATACTTGGGGTGCTGATGTAGTTGATGCTACTCATAAGGATGTAGTTAAACTTATCACTGATAAGAATATTGTTGCACTCTTCCAAGGTAGATCTGAAGCAGGACCAAGAGCACTTGGTAACAGATCTATTCTATATGATCCAACTGATCCTAAAGGAAAAGATCATGTTAATACGATTAAGAATCGTGAATACTTCAGACCTTTTGCTGGTTCAATTCTATTGGATCATGTTCATGAATGGTTTGATATGGTTGATCTAGAAGAGACTCCTCATATGATGTATGCAGTTAACTGTAAACCAGGTGTTGAAGAAAAGATCCCTGCTATTATTCATATTGATGGTACATGTAGGATTCAAACAGTTACTGAAGAACAGAATAAAATTTATCATGAGATCATCACGGAATTCTTTGAACAGACTGGTTGCCCTATCATCTTTAATACTTCCTTTAATTTGGGTGGAGAACCTTTGGTCGAAACACTTGAAGATGCAGTGTATACTCTTGCCAATAGTGGTATTGAGTATCTTTATCTTCCTGAGTATGGTAAGATGATTACCTTGATCAATGACTAAAGTATTTGTTAATGGAACATTTGATCTCTTACATCCAGGTCATATATCCTTATTAAACTATGCAAAATCTCTTGGAGATTATGTTGTAGTTGGTATTGATACTGACAATAGAGTTAGAGAGATGAAAGGACCAACTCGTCCCATATATAATCAAACTGATAGAGGACTGATGCTCATTGCTTTATCAGCAGTTGATGAGGTGAATTACTTTGATAGTGATGAATCTCTTGAGGCATTGGTAAAATCAGTTAAACCTGATATAATGGTGGTTGGTTCTGACTGGAAAGATAAATCAGTCATTGGTTCTTATTGGGCTGCCGAACTAAAATTCTACGATAGGATCGAACAGTATGCAACTAGCAAGACAATACAATGTATTATTGATCGGGGATAGTTGCACCGATGAGTGGGTGTATGGATCTTGTGATCGTTTAAGTCCTGAGGGACCGATCCCTGTATTAAAATACTCAGAGAAGCAGTCTGCTCCTGGTATGGCAGCGAATGTTCATGAGAATTTAAAGTCTCTTGGTATTAATGTAAATTTTCTTACTAATAGGGAGACTATTACTAAGACAAGGTATGTTGATGATAGATCTAATCAACAGATCATGCGTCTTGATACTGAACCTGAGGTAAAACCTTTGCGTGAGGCAGAACTTCGCATGGCAGCAATGCATATTGATTATGATGCTGTTGTTATCTCTGATTATGATAAAGGATATGTTGATAATAATTTGATTGATGTATTAGCACCTAAGAATCCAGGTATTAAAATATTTGTTGATACTAAGAAGAAGAAGTTACCCACACAATATAATAATGTTGTTTATAAAATTAATAAGAAAGAGTTTGAGTTGTTAGACTCTGATCATATACCTAAGGGTGAGAGTATGATTGTGACTCATGGTGCTAACGGTGCTCTATGGAATAAGAAACAGTTCCCAGTACCTATTTCTAGGACATTTGATGTTACTGGTGCAGGTGATACATTCTTAGCAGCATTAGTATTCTATTATATACAACTTCCTTCTATGGAAGAGTCTATTAATTTTGCTAATAGATGTGCAGCAATAGCAGTCCAGAATCCTGGCACATATACTTTGACAATGGAGGATGTAGATGGCATTCTCAAATAATAAAATATTTTCTGGAAAAGTTATAACAGTAACTGAGAATAGAACATTAGCATATAATAGAGGGCATAATGCATCCGTTTGTTATCTTAAGGACGGTAAGTTAGATTGGATGTTAGAAGAAGAAAGATTGAGTCATAATAAGTATGATGATAAACCATGTCTTTGTATTGTTGATGCTGGTAAGTATATTGATTCAAGAGATCCTATTATATTAAGTACTGCTCTTCTTTATTCTGACGCATCAGATGAAGATAAATTTAAAGAAGATATGTTATGTGAATTAGTTCGTAAGGTATTGAGGAAAGAAGATATTAGATATATTGATCGCAGTGATGAACATCATGTACATCATGCAGCACTTGGATTTTATAATTCTGGATTTGAAGAGGCAGTATGTGTAATTGTTGATGGTGCTGGTGCTTGGGTACATGATTGTGCTAATGAGGTAGAGACAATTTATAGAGCATCATATCCTGCTTCATTTGAAAAATTACATCAGAAAGCAGTCCCTTGGTATAATAAAAGAGATTCACACAATCTTACTGATCCTACGATTGGTATTGGATTTGTATACTCTGGTGTTGCTGATTACTTAGGGTTTGGTAATCTTGGTTGTGGTACTGTGATGGGTCTTGCTCCTTATGGTCATGATGATCCTAATATTAAACCTTTTGTCGTTGATGGTAAAATAGATGAAGATCTGTTTGAAAGAGGACCATGTGGTGCAAAGTTAAAACCATATGATTATATTCGTAGAGTTCCTATTTTTAAAACAGTGAATGATCCCACAGTAAAGTTTCAGAATCTTTGTAATCTTGCTTGGAGATGTCAAAAAGACTTTGAAGATTATATGATTGCTTTGATTAAAAATGCAATAGAAATATCGGGATGTAATAATGTTGTTTTATCTGGTGGATGTGCTTTAAATTGTGTTGGTAATTATAAGTACTTAAAAGATATTGATTGTAATCTATTTGTTGAACCTATTTCACATGATGCAGGAACATCTATTGGTATGGGGATGTATGAATGGCGTAAGAGATGGGGGTCAATGGATATCAATCCTCTTAATGAATTATATTTGGGACCACCTAGGAAATATAATGTACCTGTAGATGCACAACCTACTACTGTAGGTGAAGTAATAGATATCATACAGAATGGAAAAGCAGTAACAATATTTCAAGGAAGATCAGAGCAAGGACCAAGAGCATTGGGTAATAGATCTCTTCTATTTGATCCTACCATACCTGATGCTAAAGAGATTGTTAATAAATTAAAAGGTAGAGAACCTTTTAGACCTTTTGCTGGTACTATTCTTCAAGAACATGTACATGAATGGTTTGATATGCAAGGTATGAATGATAGTCCTTATATGATGTATGCTGTTGAGGTTCTTGATGATAAGAAAGATATTATACCTTCTCTTGTTCATGATGGTACATGTAGGGTACAAACTTTAACTAGAGAACAGAATGAAAGTTATTATGATTTGATTGAAGAGTTTTATAAGAGAACAGGTGTACCTATTTTATTGAACACTTCTTTTAATTTATCTGGTGATACTATGGTGGAGACTATTGATGATGCTGTAAGAACTCTTGAGGATTCTGCTATAGAGTATCTTTATCTACCAGAACATGCTAAAATGTTGCATGTGTCTAAGAATAATAATAGACATAAGAAAGGTTACATTAATTATAGTGTTTATATATGAGATACTGCTTTGATATAGATGGTACTATCTGTACACCTGGCACATGTAAGTCATGTCAGTATGAAGGTGCTACTCCTAAGAAGGATAGGATAGAAAAGATTAATAAGTTATATGATGAG
>Ga0098040_1000660_pt1 | contig 15688 bp, 18 predicted proteins | sample 7_EtaG_FD_75065 | JGI IMG/M metagenome (GOLD analysis project Ga0098040, IMG submission 75065) | Marine viral communities from the Subarctic Pacific Ocean - 7_ETSP_OMZ_AT15161 metaG | ecosystem: Environmental > Aquatic > Marine > Oceanic | place: Pacific Ocean | collected 2015-01-08
AACCCTGCCAGCAATTACTCGTGACATCTCAATAAAGTTCTCGGTTTTACCCCCATTAAAACCACCAGCATAATAAGTTACTGTCTTTTCGTCAGGAGCAACATATGCTAGGGATTTTGGATTCCTCTCAAAGGATTGATCCTTTGGATTATGGAATGATTGATAACCATGTCGTGTAGCAACAAGATCATCTAAAATTTCCTCACCAACGGGTGCATCAATTCTCATATCTGCATCAAGATAGAAACAGTAATCGTGATATAAAATAAAATCTTCTTCCTTAACAAAATAATTATACCTTTTTAGGGTAGGCATTGGCCAAGGCTCATGATCAATATAATGTACTCGTACATTATCAGATGTTTCTTCTATCTCATGATCAGTGAAGAGAAGACAATTAACCTCATGCTGTGGGAGAAACTTCTCGGCAATATCATCATATAACTTCTCTACAAATTGTAGATACTGATTGGTAGCAATGGTTAAAATACAAATTTTCATTCTTCAAAAATTGCTAGTAATTTTTCAATAGAAACCTTATAAGATAATTCCGACTCAATTAACTTCTTAGGATTATACTCATATATTTTAGCACAAAATCGATCAAATGTCTCCCCCATATCTTGAATATCATAAAACTTTTCACCACAATCATCAGACCAATAAGGTACAGATGACGCAGGAACTTTATACTGTTCTCCCATATACACCCACTCTTCAACGTCCCACACTAATAATGGTGTACCAGTGGACATTATTTTCTGTATGGCAATTCCTTGACTCTCTGTGCTATCTAATATGAAACAGAATTTAGTATCAAAAACTTCATTAATAAATTCATCTTCTATATAATCTCCATATTGAATAACTTTATATGATTTACCTTTTGAATCTAAAAAATCTTTTACTAACTTAAGTTCCTCATCAGATCTTGATTTAAAATATATCAAACAATCATACTTACCATATACCTTACTATCATCAAAACTTGGTATCGGAGCTGGCCAAATGGCAACCTTATCAGATGGGACATTTAATCTATTGATTAACATATCCTCTACCCAATATCCAGGTGCAATTAATTTCTTATAGTACTGTGGATTCTCAATCAGAAACTTACCATACGATTTATCATACGGCCAAAACTGCGGTCCAATAACACAACTACTATGCTCCAACTTTTCATGTCTTTTATAAGCAATATCATGTTGATATTGCATCAAAAAATTATAGGAATATCTATCTTCATTAATAGCAAACTCAACATTCTCTTTTTCTAATGCTGCTATTGTGTTTCTAACAACTTCCTCTGGTCCAGTAAGTTTCCCACCAGTATATGCCCAGTATGATTCATCATACCAAAGATTAATCATACCAAATCCTTTATGAGTTTAAATCCATTGTCACAACAATAAGAAAGATATTTTGCCATCTCTCCTGTCTGTACAGTAGTATTAGCAGTTGCTAAATGATCTCCACCATATTGTAAAGCTTTCAAACTACTCCATAAAGTAGTATCTTCTGGTGGATGTGGAGGAACCCAAGTTTTTAAATCAGTATACTTTTGAAGCATATGTGAGAAATGAATATCCTCTCCACATAACATCGTCCAATGCTTCTCTGGTATCTCTCTCCAAAATACAGAAAGAAGATCCCTAGCAAAGAACCAAGAATGCCCAACAATGTCAACCATAACTGGTTCAGTATTATTCACCTGCCACCCAAACTTAGCAACCTCACCATTTTCAAGAAGTTCTAATTCATAATTTTTATTCTTAAACCAAAGACCAATACCACCAAGAAGACCGGGATGAGTTTCATAAGTTTTAACACAATTTTCTATCCACCTTGTCCCTGGAATAGTATCATCATCAATAACACAAACATAATCAGTCTTTGCATTTAATGCATAGGCAAACCTAGCCCACACACCATAGTTATAATTACTAAGTGCAGTATTTAAATTACAATAAGTATCCTCATCATATTGAAATCCATCTACAGTATTCTGCCAATAAAAAATTTCCTCAACAGGATGTGTTTGCTTATCAATAGCATCAACTTGTTCTCTTAAATTATTTCTTTTATACCCATTAAGGATAACAGTAACTGTTTTAGTCATAATAGAAAATTATGTAAGGTTTTATACTTTGGATCCCAACCCAATTCATCTACTATTTTAGCAGAAGAAATGGAATAACGCATGTCTTGCCCATGCCTGTTTTCAATAAAATCAATCTCTGGTCTCTTACCCATCCATTTAGAGACTTCCTCCAACACATCAAGATTACTCAAACAATTATTGGAAGATATATTCCAAACCTGATTAACTTTGTCTGTAAAACATATTTTATATATACCCTCAACATTATCCTTTACATAAGTCCAATCTCTAATATATGATCCATCACCATGAATTGGTATTGGTTTATCTTCATCTAAACATTCAACAATTTTAGGAATTAATTTTTCAGGATATTGCCTTGCACCATAATTATTAGAACTTCTACAAATCTGATAATCAATATTATATGTTCTACCATAGGCAAGTACAATCATCTCCGCTGCTGCTTTAGATGCAGAGTATGGATTTGATGGTGTGATTTTACTATCCTCTGTAAAGGATCCATCATAGATGTCTCCATATACCTCATCAGTGCTTATGTGAACAAATAAAGGTCGCCCATATGTTTTACCCCTAACAAGATTTAAAAGATTTTGAGTGCCAATAATATTAGTTTGAACAAATACATCTGGTTCATTAATAGAATTATCTACATGACTTTCGGCAGCAAAATTAACTAGAACATCACAAGTAGGTAAATGAGTTATTATTCTAATATCCTTTTCAATATGCTCATACTTTTCATTAATATCAAAAGGTAAATGTTGATTTCCAGCATAAGTCATAGAATCAATATCTATAACCTTATGACCTTCATCAAGACACTTCTCTACAAAGTGACTTCCAATAAAACCTCTACCACCAGTTACTAAGAATTTCATATAGTCTTACACTCAGAAAACAAACCAAACCTGCGTAGATCTAAATATCCATTTTCTTCAATAAGATCAGGAACATGTAAAGGATAATTTTGCAATAAACATAATCCATGAGCTGCTTCTTGTGGTGTCATATACATATTCCACCCCATCGTCTTAATATTATCATCTTTATAAAATGTTTGCCACCCTCTACCTTCATACCTTGCTCTTCTAAACCAATCAACAAATTTTTTATCATCAGTAAGCACCATACCACCCTTTCCAATCTTAAGAGTTTTCTTAATATGAAATGATAAACACATATAAGAACCAGGAATATACATGTTAGATGTTAATCTCTTTGCAGAATCCCATATAGGATATGGTTCTAACTGATAGGCACCCGTCCAATTATTTCTACTCTCATCAAATACTACATTACCACCTGCCTGCATAATAGATTGAGGAACAGATAGATATGTCTTTGGTGGAATTAAAACCTCATCAACTTCAAAATATTTACATGTTAAAAATAAAGCATTAGTGCAACTATCAACAGATAATGCATAGGGAGCTCCAGTGTAATCAGCAATACACTCTTCAAACATACTTACTATTTTGTAGGGATTGTGCTTAATTTTGTAATCAGTCATTAGATAGTAATCCTATAATTTTCAAGGTAGACAATATCTACTCTATTTTTTTCTAAAGCATATAATGCATCTTGATAAGTACAAATAATAGGTTCTTCATGAGCATTAAAGGAAGTATTTACCAAACTAACCTCACCAGAAATCTCTTCCCACTGTTTTAATAATTGCCATATAAATGGTTCTATTTCTTTTGAAACAATTTGAGGTCTAGCAGTTTGATCTATATGAGTAACTGCTGGTGATATCCTAGCAAATTCTTCTGTACAATCAATAGTTGATGTCATAAACTCTAAAGTTCTATCATTTTCTTTATAATCGATGAATAATTTTTTAGCAAGTTCCTTTCTAACAACAGGAGCAAATGGCATAAACTCGGTCCTATTAAGACGTTTATTAATCCAATCATTTATAGTTTTATCAGAAGTTCTATAAATTATACTTCTATGACAAAGAGCACGAGGCCCAAATTCCATTCTACCCCGAACTAATCCAATAACCTTATTATCTAAAAGATCACTACAAATTTTACCATAACAATCATCACACTCTTCAATATTCAAATGGGAATATTTGTTATCGTTAATAAAATTATTTAATTTTACGGAAGGGCCCAAATAAACATGCTCTAAGGGTTTAATTTCTACACCACTTTGGTGCTGTGATAAAGCCGCAGCACCAATACACAATCCTCCATCACCCATATGAGGTTGTACAAAAACATTTTTAATGGAAGACAACCCTTTTAATTTTTGAGTAACCTTTACATTTCCAAAAATTCCCCCAGCAAGCATTAAATTTGTTGAAGATATATTATTTTGAGAGAGAACATATGTAATTACATCACATAATATTTTCTCCAAATGATATTGTGCTGCAGCTGCAATATCTTCTTTAGAAAACTTTTTAATTTCATTTATTAATTTATCACTATAAGGTTTGAAAAAAGGTCGATATAATTCTCCAAGTTTACCTATTAAATTACCGTCGTTAAATGTAATCATATCTTCCATTAAACCCAATGCCTTATATGGATCACCATATGCAGCAAGACCAGTAATTTTACCCTCATGTCTCATAGGTTTAAATCCCAATAAACCTGTAATTCTTCCATAAAAATATCCTAGACTATCGACACTCGTCACAGAAAAAAGTCTCTTAAAAGGTTTCTCTTTATTAAATCTATCAAACTTCCAAACAACCAACGATTCAAAATCACCTCTTCCATCAGCAGTCAGACACACACCTTCATTAAAAGAACTTAAAAGACAAGCACTCGCAGCATGAGATTCATGATGATAATAATGATCTAAACTATTACCCCTATACCATTCAAAAAATTCATTTTTATTAGAAGTATCTCTTACTATATCAAAATCAATTCTCTCCTGAAGAATAGACCTTTCCTCCTCAGTTTGGCATTGAGAAAATCTATTCATATAATATTTTAATAAATCAGGATCAAATCCCTTAGTCCAAGAATAAGCAACATTAATATCATCAATATTATAAGAAGAATGACTTAAAACATATTCAATAGACTTAAATGGAAATGAATTATCTAATTTTTTTCTACTAAAACGTTCTTCACTTACAGCCGCAACAAGATGACCATCTTCAAAAAGACAAGCGGATGCACTTTCATCATTACAAATACCAAGAGTAATCATGTCCAAATATCAACAATTTCAAGTTGTGATTTATCACTAGTAGAATTCCAATACTGATTTAAGTATGTTCTAGTTCCAGTCCATCCAGTCATATCCATTATAGGATTTAGAGTACTTCCAATATCAATATAAGTATTGGAATCATTCATTTCATATAGCTGATGAACAAGTAAATTACTTAAACTAGCAGCAGAAAATAAAAACACATGATCCTTAATCTCATTATCATTTACATATGTCTTTATAACTTCTATTATATCATAATTATCAATAAAGCAATTAGAACCTATCCTAAAATCCTTTACAACTTTAAATGGAAGTTTATCAATATTTGCACACTCATTTAAAACAAATACTATTTTCTTATCAGAAAAAATCGGAACCATCTCTTCAATAAATTTAGGATAATTTGCATTATTCCAAAGATTAGCAAAGGTTAAATATTCACTATCACCACCTGCATTTTCAATAATCTCATCAAAGATACCATCAAATGCTACAACAGAATCTCTCATAGGAATTCCTTTGTAATAATTGGGAGCCGTATACTCTAAAGATTCAATTAACTTTTGACGATTAAATGAATGCTTCAGAGGATCAAATACTTTATGTTCTTCTTTACCATAATAAGCATATCCCTGAGAACCACCTAAATTATATCCCTTATCACTTAATTCAAGATACTGATCATAAAGAATAAATCCTTCTCCATCAGAGAATCTTAAGAATGCAAAGTTCTCACCATTAATCAACTTTAATTTTAATTTATCAAAATCCTTAGTATAATCATGTTCAATCATAACTACTCCCAATATGTCTCCAATGGTTTCATCTTCTCCCAAAGATGATTATCAATAAAAAACTGTTTTAATATACGAATAGGATTTAAAATATCATTTTTATCTTCAAGAAGATTATAAAAGAAACTACCTATCCTCATATAATCATTATAACATACATCATAAAATTTACAAAAATGTCGCATGTTTTCAGAATTAGAATACCACCACATATCACATGGTCCAGTATCAAAGTAATTCCAATCTGCCACATAAACTTCATTCATATCTAATGATGGATCAAAATTTATACATTGAACTGCATATGGATTGTGTCTTCCAGGTCCAGAAGTATTTCTATTAATTCTACCAAGATCAAATCTACCTTTTATAACAATATCATAATCACCATACTCTTTTTCATAATCTCTAATAATCTGAAAACCTTGAGTTAAAGAATAAAAATAAGAAAACTTATTAGCAGATGATCTATTCATAGATCTCCAATACCCTGATACATCTAAATTTCTTTCTTCATCAATATAACTAAAATCTATCTGTGGTTCAAAAACAGAAACTTTGGGATGATAAAGATCTACTATGGTATCTTCAAGTTCTGGTTGCCAACTATGAATAAAAACATCTGTTGGAGTCTTATCCAATATATTTTTCTTTATATGATGATATCCATCAAGACCTTTTGATGTTGGATCCGTGAAAGAATCCATATACCCATGTAATAATAATGCAGTCTTCATTTAATTGATTTAAAGAATATCCACTGTTTATGTGCTTCATCAGACCAAGAAGGTCTAACTTTTGTTTCAATATCTATAAAGCCAATTTCAGTCAAATCTTTAATGATCTGATTTTCATCAGAAACTTCAACATCACATTGACCATTTGTACCAAAAGCATCTGTCCAATTTGTATAGTAATCACTAAGACCTGTTTTACTTACATCTCCATACCCCATCTGTATAGAAATCTGTCCTTCTGGTTTTAAACACCTATACATATCCTCTAAAATCTTTCTTCTAATATTATATACAGGTATATGCTGAAGTACAATAGTAGAAAATATTAAATCATATTCCTCTGATGGAGCAGGATTTAATGATTGCCCATCAGTAACATAAAAATTATAATTATTATAATCTGTTGATTCTAAAAGTTTATTTGAATACTCTATATTTTGAGAACCAATATCAGATCCATCAATCCTACCAACAGTATATTTCTCTAATACATTAACAACACTTCTTCCACAACCACATCCAAAATCCAATACAACCTTATCAGACCAATCACCCTGACTAAGAGGGGATAAAAGAATACTCCAATAATCAGGATTTAAATTATGTTCTTTATGATTACCTATCACCATATTCGATGCCTGACTCTCATAGAAAGATCTTTGCATTGAAGTATATTGACTTTCACCCATTGCTATCTCCCTTTATAATGTTCCAGATAATAATTAAGATCCTCTGGTGTACCTAGACCCCACATTCCATTCTTATCTATACTCTTAATCTTAATCCTTTTCCCGTCTTCTATGGCTTCATTAAATACTGGGCAAACATAAAATTCATTATTAGTTCTAACATCCTTTTGAATCATCTGTTCTGCATATTTTATATAATCAGATCCTTTTTTCCAAAAGTAAATACCAACTGTTGCATTATTACTAATTGGTTTCTTCTCCGCAACTTCCAAAACAAATCCATCTTCTCCAACATTAGCATAAGACCATTTAGGATGAGTTGCATTAAAAGTAACTATTCCACCATCAACATTTTTATCATTGAAAGCATAAAGAGATTCATTACTATTCCACTCAACAAACTGGTCTGAGTTTGCCATCAATAATGGTTCATCATTATCAATAAACTCCTTAGCCAATAATGTAGTACATGCAGCACCCTCTGTAATGCCATCTACCTGAACAATATTACAATTAGGAGAAATTAAATTCAAAAGGTATTGAAGACTATACTTTTCATAATGTTCCTTTTGAACAATAAAAGTATAATTTGCTTCTATATTCAAGTTCTCAACTACAACCTGAATCATTGGCTTACCATTAACCTCAATCAATGGTTTAGGGAAGGTGTATCCTGCTTTGGCAAATCGAGTACCAGCACCTGCCATAGGAATAAGAACATTCATTTTGTCAGATTTCCAAGGTATGTTTTCTTTTTTACTACCATTAAAAAGTTCAAGAACTTTATCAATCTTATCCTGAGTCATATCATACCTATCTTCAATAGCAATAAGATGTGCTCCACTATCAAGAGCACCTTGCCTTCCAAGATGACTGTCTTCAAAAATAACAGTATCTCTTGGAAGAGCATTACATGCTATCATACATCTCCAATACATTTCTGGAAATGGTTTATTCTTATAAACATCTTCATTACTAACTTGGTAATCAATGAATTCCAATAAACCTAATTTAAGAAGAACCATCTTAACAGTATTACGAACACTATTACTAGCAACTGCAACTTGATATCCTCTATCTTTAAGTTGTTTAAAATAACTCATTAAATCATAATCAGGACCTAACTTAGCAAACAACCTAAGAGTTTCACTCTGTTTATCCTGAAAAACCTGTTCATGTAATCCAGCAGGTAATCCCTTATTAGAAGTAAGCATCGCCAACTTTCTAGCAGTAGGAAGACCATCATACTGTTTTAAATGTTCATCTCTTGTAATAGCATATTTCTCTCCAACCTTACTCAAAGCACAATTCAATGCTTCAAAGTGTAAGTCCCTACTATCAATCAGAACTCCATCAAGATCAAAAATTACTAACTTATTCAATTAAAAACCCCCTTACTGAAAGATCTATATCATACTCTTCTGCTAATGCATCAAGTTCTTCTTGATATTCACCTATGTTCCATTTACCACCAACCAAAGCAGTAGCAATATATGGTATACATTTATCATCATAATGCCCTCCACGTAAATTAGATTCTTCATCAAAATAGAAACTAGAATAATATCCAAGTTGCTTCATAACAGTACTACCATTAAAGGTTCCCTGCGATTCAACATCTCTAAATCCAGATGGATTCAATGCTTCCATTACTTTAATAAAATGTTCTTTCTTCCAAATTGATGCTTGTTGAGTAAAAGATAAATCAGGTTGTTTGAAATGAGAAATCTTATAAATCTTATCTGTTTCTTCAGTATTCAACTCATTCAAATCAGATCTAATAAACCTTAAACAAGAACATTCACTATTCCTCATATACTCTAAACATCTTTCAAATTCAGAAACATTCACCTTACTAAAAGGAATAAAATCCTCTTGCATATAAAGAATATAATCTTCTTCAATATGTTCTAAACAAGACAACCATCTTGTGGCATAGGAATTACTATCATCATTAACCAATTGCAGATGATCATCAGAAATATCATCACTCAACTCGTTAATTAAAACATAACTCTTTATAATCTCAGAAAAATACTTTTTCATCTCTCCGAAATAAATCGGAAAAATATCTGTCATATCAGTATGAGTCCAAGTAACTAAAGCAAGATCTTTCATATCATTTTAAATGCGAAACATAATCACTACAAATTCCATAACAATCAGTAGCTCCTAAATCATTTAGGTCACTTATTTCAGTGTTCCATTCTGGCATAACCATTATAGATCTAGGTGTACAAGGTTTTCCAGGAAATGTCCAAATATAATTATTACTTGTTAAAGTAAAATCATCCTGATCATGCCAGAAATATTCATAACCAGCATTTTCATATTTAGTAAATTCCCTTAAAGTAATGATATCTTTACAATGTATCCATAAGTAAGAATTACGATTATCTATCCATTCACGACTCACTTCATATTGAGGTTTATCATGACCCAACCAAAAAAGTTGAGTTAATGGATCATATCTAATATCAATTTCTACATCATAACCTAAATCAATACAATTGTCAATGTAATTGGGACTATTTTCTTTATCAGATTCTGGTCCAGAAATATTCCCACGATGAGCTATAAGTTTCATAAGGAAACCCATCCTTCTGCAGCAATATCAGAATAATCACAAGTATTCAATCTACCGCCCCACTTATCTTTTGTTGGACATATTATATCTCTGGTTCTATTTCTTTGCAACCATGCACCCCACCAACTAAAACTACTATTACTAATAACACCACCATTACAAAGAGTCATAAGACACAAATCAAAATATGGAATTAATGCACCTTCCGTATATTGTGCCCTAAGAAAATTATTTAAAGGCAATCTATCAGATGTCTCAGAAAAATTAAATCTATCGGGTTTAAATATCTCCTGATCTCTACACCATTTAATATCATCAGAAAATACAAGAACAGGAATATCTTTATCAAACTTTGAAATAGATTCTACAAAATATTCCATAGAGAGATTATAATGATGATCAGGTCTGTCTATGAAATCACCTCTTCTAACATGCACAAAGATAGGAGTGATATCAAATTCTTTAATAAACGATTCGCATAAAGAAAGAATCTCATCTTTAAATATAAAATCATTTCTTACATCTTCTTCAATATGTTTAAACCATTTTTCAGATTGATAGAATCCAGAAATGTTTACATTATCAGGACACTCATTAAAAAATTCTTCATTAAAATGGAAGGTAGTTGAATGACAAATATCATCAGATGTTGGATGCTTATAAAGACCACCAACATATCCAATATTCTTTGCACCAGCAAGTGTGAATATATCATGTAAAAGATAATTGGTATTCCTTGTACCATCATTTGGTGGGATACAAAAATCATATCCTTGATGTGATGCAATACCCCTCAAAGAAGCGTACTGAAACATCTGGTTTCCTAACCATCCTTTACTACCTAATTCATCAAAACCTATCATTTAAATACATCCATTTCTCTAAGATCTGGCCAATCATTCCAGAACCATTGACGTGGAGTTCTTTCTTTTGCATCAGAAAGTTTGCTTAAACCGTTCTGTGCCATTTCAGGAGTCATATAATAATGATATCCCATAATATCAATATTCTGAGTTCTCCAAGGTATTCCTGGTTTTCTACCATCATATGCCATCTTTTGTAAAGTATCTAATGATTCTTTATTATCAAATAGAATCATACCACCTCTACCCAAACTAAGATGTTTTTGAAATTGAAAACTCAAACACATATAAGTTCCTGGAATATATCCACCTTCTTTCCAAAATACAGCGGCATCAATAATATTAGTATCACCCAGATAATAATAATCCAACCATTCCTTATCATCCCATTCCCATTCCAAATTTAATTTATTTGGTAACATTGAAACAGAAACATATGTCCTGGTAGGTACAGTAATTTTTTTAATACCTTGATGTCGAATACACAATTCTAATCCATGTGTACAAGAATCAGTTGCAACAGCATATGGAGCATTATAATACTCTGCTACCCTATTCTCAAATTCTGCAACAAGTTCAAACATGAATAAATTTCCTCCCGTGTAGATATAATGATAATGGGAATTGTTTTGAATGAAAAGATTTGATCCTCAGATCCAATTCATCAGAATCAATATTAATATCAACTATTGACATTTTATTAACGTGATCTATCTTTCTTGATTCACAATTCCATTTCTCATTCTTACTCTCATCTACAAGTTCACCAACTGTTTTCTTATCTATCAGAAGTTCTTGTATTATATCATAAAAAAGACTTATTGAATATGATTTTGTGCGATTAGATAAAGATTGTATACTGTCATTATCTAAAATCTTAAATCGTTTAACTCTAAGTATTTTACCATGATCAATCTTATCATCTATTAAATGTACAGTAACACCAAATTCTTTACAATTATTATAAAGAGCCCAATTAGTCATTCCACTACCAGGATGATCAGGAGATCCTGGATGAAAATTTATTGATGTCTTTATCCTATTCAATAAAATTTTAGGAATTATAATATGACTGTAAAAGCAAAATAAATAATCTCCTTCCCAAGATAAAATTTCTTCAGAGAATTTTTGATTTCGTTTTGCAGACCAAACTACTGTTATTTCATGTCCTAATTTTTGAAGATACTCAAATGCTTCTAATGAATAAGGACATCCTTTCTTTCCAACGAACAAAATTTTCATTTATCCCTGTTCATCATAGAATATTTTATCATTTTCAACTCCCATATAAGGACCAGTCTTATATTCATAAACAATAGTATCATCTTCAAGAATCTCATAGGTGTGTCCACCTTCAAAAGTCATTGAACAATCACCCTTTTTAATAACTTCATCTTGAAGAAAGAGTTGATCAATATCATACATGAATACACGAACAGAACCTTGAACTACTATCCAAGATTCCTGAGCAATTACCTGTTCTCTTGGAGCAGGTTTCCATATATGTTGATGAGTACGAAACTTCTTTCCACCCTGTGGAAATTTAATTGTTGCAGCTTGAATAAACTGCTCCTCTGGTGCAATATCTGTTCTCCCATCAATCTCATCAAAACGATTAATAAGATGTAAAAGTTTACCAGGTTCACATTTAGAATAGATTTTAATCATAGTACAGTTTTCAATCCCATCTCAAGATTTATTTGAGGAGAATATCCCAATGCTTTTAATTTTGAGATGTCAGGACATCTACGGTTTGTTTCTCCTTTTGGTGCTTCTGAATATTTAGTCTTCAAATTAATATTCATTTCTCTAAGAAGTTTTCTAGTAAGTTCTTCTATCGTAACCTCCTCATCATTTCCAATATGATAGATCTCACCATCATATCCATGTTCCATTACAGTCAAAACACCGTCACAAAAATCATCTATATGACAAAATGCTCTGGTTTGTTTCCCATCACCTAAAAGAGTAAGTGGTTTCTTTCTCCAAGGAATCCAACTATTTGCCTTTCTAATCTTTTGAATTAATTCTGGGATTACATGATCAGTACCCATATCCGATCCATAAACATTATGAGGACGAAATAGGATAACTCTATCAAATTCCTCACGTCTATAATGCTGTCCCATCAGTTCATATAATATTTTTGTACCACCATATGAATAACGAGGATTAGTTACATCAGGAATAATTAAAGGAACATTCTCCGGTGTAGGAATAATAGAAGGTTTCTGATATACCTCTCCACTAGAGGCTATGAATAAATCTTTAATACCATAATACTTTGCAGCATCATACACATTAAGTAACCCACGTATACCAATATCAATAATCTTACTTGGTATTGAATAAAAATTCTTTGTTCCATTAATGAATGCTAGATGAACAATACCATCTACATCCCTTCCCATTGCTTCATGAACATCATTAGAATTTCTGATATCACCAGAATAATATTCAATATCATTCTTTATTTCTTCAAGACGACCTATATTACCTCTCTCTTGATTATCAATAACAGAAACTTTATATCCTTTCTTTAATAATAATTTAACAAGATAATGTCCTATAAATCCACATCCACCAGTAACTAATATTTTTTTCATAGTCTCATACCATCAGGAACAGTTACACGATACTTTTCATTCTCGGATAAAATATGATCAAAGAACCTAACATCAAGATCCAATTTCTTAGATAAGTAATCCATTGCTTTCGTATCCTTAGGTAAACATACTCCACCAAATCCTCTAAAATTTTTATTACAATCCAGATAAGCCATATTCATATTACTTCTATTTTTTAAAGTATTCTTCATCTTATTATAATCCACACCCATCTTCACACAAACTTCATAGAAACTATTAGCGAAAGTAATCTGCATTGCATTATGAACATTATGAAAATACTTCGCAAACTCTGCTTCTGTGGGAGTACATTGTATAAACTCCTTTGGATAGTCACCATGACTCTCTTTAATAATTTCATAAAAAATATCATTATCTGTACCAATAACACAAACCTCATGATCCTGAATAAAGTCAGATATGGCATATCTCTCACGTAAAAACTCTGGAACAAATGCCAATGCCCTAAACTTTTTCTGCAACCTCTCAGTAGTTCCAGGTATAACAGTAGATTTTATACAAGCAATTCCAGCATACTGATATTCTATTAATTGATCAAGAACAGACTCAACAATACTAGTATCACAACTCCCATCTTCATTTGCAGGGGTTGGAACACAAATATAACATACTTGTGTATGTAAAACATCCTTAATTGATGTATTTTTAACTGTATCATGGTATGAAACATCATGCCCCAATCTTTCAAATCCAAATTTTACAGCACTTCCAACTACTCCTATACCAATAACTCCAATTTCCATACTAATCCCCTATTATAATCCAATCTGAACAAAAAAGATCTCTAGTATTCTTATCTGCATTATTAGGCCCAAACCATTTAGTAGGTGCTATAACCTTATTATAATCTTAAAAACACGCACACCACCAAGAAAATGAAGAATTAGCAATAATAAAATCACGACATCTACTCATCAAATACAAATCGTGTTGAGAACTATTGCCTTCCGAAACTAAAAACCTCTCGTTAGAGAATAATTCCTGTTCCTTACACCATTCAGTATCGTCTGAAAAAATAATAACCTCACGATCATCATCAAAATATTTTAATCCTTCTTCATAATAATCAAGAGTAAGATTATTATGATTGGCATGATTAATTAAAAAATCACCTCTTCTAATATGAAGAGCTACTGGATCATTAAACTGTTCTACTATTGGTTGAGATTCTTCAATGACATTAGGTTTAAATGTAAAGTCATTTAATAGATCCTCACGAATATGTCTGAAATATTTGTCAGTTTGAAAGAACCCCCAAAGAGATGCATTGGAAGGACATTCATTAAATAACTTTTCACTAAATTCAAAGTGTGGTTCCTGTACATAATTCTGAGTTTCAAGCACACCAATATTTGCTTTGATATCAAAAACATCAAACAATACAGTACCGTACTTATTACCCAATCCATCATCAACTTTTTCCCTATGATTAGGAACTATATAATCGAATCCACGATTACGAGCAATACCTTTTAAAGCAGAATATTGGAACATCTGATTTCCCAGTTGTCCCAATCTACCAATATGATTAAACGCCAGCATTTAATTTAATTCAGCATCAATAAATTCATAAGTCTTAGTAATACCCTCTTCAAGAGTCATACTATAATCCCAATAAAGTTTCTCTCGAATAAGATCATTATTAGAATTACGTCCACGAACACCAAGGGGTCCATCAATATGATTCTTTTCTACTGTTTTATTAGCTACTTTCGCAGTAATATCAACCAATTGATTAATAGTAACCATCTCTTCAGAACCAATATTAACTGGTCCAAGAAAGTTTGAATCCATTAATTTTCTAGTTGCTTCAATGCATTCATCAATGTACAAGAAGGAACGAGTTTGTAAACCGTCTCCCCACACCTCGATAGATCCACCTTCCTCCGGGAGGAAAGCCACTTTACGGCAGATTGCAGCTGGTGCTTTCTCTCTTCCACCGTACCAAGTTCCTTCGGGGCCATAGATATTGTGATAACGGGCAATCCTAACAGGAATACCATGATTACGATTGTAAGCCAAGTACAATCTCTCTGAAAAAAGTTTCTCCCATCCATAT
>Ga0098040_1000662_pt1 | contig 15670 bp, 18 predicted proteins | sample 7_EtaG_FD_75065 | JGI IMG/M metagenome (GOLD analysis project Ga0098040, IMG submission 75065) | Marine viral communities from the Subarctic Pacific Ocean - 7_ETSP_OMZ_AT15161 metaG | ecosystem: Environmental > Aquatic > Marine > Oceanic | place: Pacific Ocean | collected 2015-01-08
CGTTGTCGAACTTTTCCGCGTCTCTCACTGCAAGTGAAAGCTCACTCAGAATTTTTTGTAATTGATCAAGCACCATTTCAGTCTCCTTTTCTCGTAACATTCTTGGGTTTTTTTGCTGCGGGGTAACTATCTTTTCCAATAGCTAAAAACTTTTTAATAGCAGAATCTAGTTTGTCTTCGGATGCTGTGCCAACTTCTTCGACGTCTGAGATGCCACCAATTTTATAATGTCTTTGACCTTGCACCCAAGCCCTTATTCTTGACGTGCTTTGTACGTCGACCTTGACGTCGCCTTCGGCAGTAAGTGTCAAACTGTTGCCGGTTACAGATTTATATTCTTTTCTTAAAAATTTAGCAATATCATTGATCATACTTTCAATTTCAGATTCAAACTTTTTGTTGTGAATGTCTTTTATCTTAATTTCTCCATGATATGAAATACAAAGAAGTGGGCCATGAAATCTGACCTTGAATCCATCCATGACGCGCTTGTCAATAATAGGATCGCCCTCTTCGCGCTTTAAGCCGACTTTGCGAGCCTCGCCATCATAGGAATATTTTTCGTCATGGCCGCCATCATATGCATTTGCAGCAGCTTGTGATATTCCTCGTATAATTTCTAATGTGTTGGGTTTAGCCATTTTATAAGTTTCCTTACTTTGCTTATAATTAGTTGTCTAATCGATGTTTTTACCAAAATGTTTTTAACTCTTACAGCATCATTTTTAAAATTATGCCATCGGCGCTGTAACCGAAGACGAAAAGGGGGCGAATGCCAGCAGCTTGTTCCAGTAGAGGCATCCCAATACTCTTCCCTGTGTTCTACATGCTTTTCATAACACTTATAGCAACAGTTATACTTGTTCATATACGCATCATCGCGAAGCTTAAAAGAATACACACTACAAACAGGACATACTCGCTCACTAGACTTCTGAGTGTATTTCTTAGAAACTAGAAATCCGTTGTGAAAGACCTTTTGAGTTTTTTCGCGAAGTTTGTCGTCTCGAATTCGATTCTTTTTTATTTGAGCCAAATACTCTTCTTCTTTCTTTTTGTTCCAATTAGATTTTGGATTCTTAATCGCAACCTCGCCATACTTATCTGCGATTGCTTGCTCAACCTTTGCAATATAGTCTAAGTCTTTCTTCAACGTTGTATTTCCTGCGATGCAAATAAGACGCCCAATGTAAGGCCGATACCGCCGACTACTCCGCCGGCTAACCACCAATGATTATGTCGATTTGGTTGCGACAAAGCCATCTCTCTGTATGTATCTATCTCTTGTTGCTTAATATCCATCAACAACACGTGGCGCTCACTAAGAGAGTCATAACTAGCCTGTAATAAGTCTATTTGAAGTTGACACTCTGCCTGTGTGCGGCCAACCTCAAACTCCACTCTTAAGTCGCAGGATGACATGTTAAATTGACTTTCTGCAATCAGCTGTGCTGTGGCAGTTGGGTTAAACAGCGTGCCGGCAAAGGGTGCGCTTTGGCCAACTTCTAGATTTGTAAATTGCGGTGTTGAATCGTCGGCCATGACAGGGTTTGACAATATGAGTCCAAAAACAAATACTTTTGCAAACTTATTAAACATGTTCAAATCCAAATTCTTCCTTGAGTGCGTTATTGAGCGACTCCTGATCATCATGAAAAGATTCAATAAGTTCTTTAATTCGTGCACGCTTTTCAAACGTGAGCTGATCTTTTTGGTCCTCATACTGTTCTTCAATAGAAGTGATCAATTCTTGATATTTTGAAATTGCCTGAGATCTCTTTTCTAATTCTTCCTGATGCGTTTTGTTTAATATATCAACCTCATCTTCATAGCTTTGCCTTGCGGCATCCAAAACCTTTAGCATGGCTCTCGCATTTTTTCTTGAAACAGCCCAAATAACAATAGTCCATACAATAAGTGCAACTATCTTCCAATGATGCTTGAGCCATACCCAAGTCTTTTTTGTAAAAAGCTTAACAGCAGACCATGTAAGCCAGCTCATTTATAATTCCTCGTTTCCTGCGGATCCAAAACGATATGTCTTCATGACGTCAACAACACTCTGGCCAGCAATATATACAACAGCAATTAGGCCCCATGTTTCAGAATCTAAATCTGAAAATAACATAAGACCTGTTGCGGTTAAAAAAGTAAAGAGTTTTCGCGATACTGCCTTTTCTAAAACTCTATCAAATACACCTTTTCTCATAATAAGTCCTCCTTATTATAAGTAGTTTATTTTTGATTTTGAGCCGCAGAACTTAATAAATTGCGCAAGTTGCTGTCGAAAAATTTCTGAAATCTTTTCGCGCTCCAGCGTTTTAAGCCTTCTTTTTCTTTGAACCAATCAATAAACTCATCAGTTGCCTCAAAGCTAACCGTAGCGCTGCCGTCAGTGTCTTCTTTGACGCCTTCAATTCTTATTTTGAACGTGCCTTGTTCCAAGTGCCTCTTTAATTCAGCCAAATCTTGGCGACTATATTGTGACATGTGCATATCCTCCCTTTTTTTCAATGTTTATGATATAATCAGCATTGTCCTTAAGCGCGTCCATGTGCGATATCAACAAAACTGTCTTATAATACGTTTTGATCATCTCTAAGATTCTTACAAATCCCTCCATGTTCTCAGCATCAAGCGCGGTTCCCGGCTCATCTAAAATAAAGAGATTTCCCTTTGGAAGATTGGAGACGGAGAGCAAAGCCATTCTAATGGCCATAGATGCGATGGTTTTTTCCGCTCCGGAGCCCATTTCAATAGGTCTGGGATCATGTTTTGGATGCTTGATGAAAATATTAAGCCTACTGCCATCATCATCAAAGAAGACGTCAAAATTAACAATATTTGACAGTGTTTTGGCTACTTCTTCGTTGATAATGGGCAGTTTTCGCTTAATAATATCATAAGCAATACCATTTGAATGAGTACAGCGCATGTACAAGTCAAATGCCGAGTATTCTTCGTGCAAGTTTTGGTATTCTTGCTTTTGTTGCTCTAAATTGCGCAATTTTTGCTCAGTGGAGCCATGCTCAACATATAAGAGGGCTAGCGATTCTTCACAGTCTGTCTTTTTAGAATGTAAATCATCGATGTTTGCACTCATCTTGTCAGACTTCTCAATAAGTGCCTCTAGATTTTCTATGGCCTTCTTATTTTTGTTATATTCGGCAACCTTTTCCCCCAAAATAGCCAACTTCGCTGTGGTCTTGTCGAAAGTATTAGTGTTTCTTTCGATAGATAAATTAAGTTCAGCAATCGTAGTTGAGACTTCATTCTTCTTTTGTTTAATTTTGCCATATTTATCAATTTGGCTTATAACAGTCTCAGAATCCATGTTTTTTAGCGACGTTTCGGCTGAGCTTCTATCTCTAATAACATGATGTTTGTTGGCCACAGCTACGTTGGCATCACGAATAAATTTGCATTTTGGAAAGTCCGAGCCGCACGGGATTCCTTCAAGCAAAGTGACCTTTTTATCTATGTTTAATAGTTGATTGTCGAATTCTACAATTTCTTTTGTTAATGTATCAATATTCCCCTTTTGTTTTTGCAGGCTCTCAATATCGATTTCATCAATAAAGATACAAATCTTTTCATATATTTCTGTTCTGATTTTTAAATCTTGCCGGTCCTGTATGATTTTAGACTTGAGCGCCCCTCTTTGGTTGTCTAGCCTAGAAATTTCCTCTTTTGCCTTAGCAATGTCAATAATTTCCGCCGGGATTGACTCAATCTCTCTATTGACTTTTAGTAGCGCGTGCTCGATCTTACCAATGGAGGTTTGATATCGCATACAGCGCTCTTTGTGAGCGGCGATATTGTCTTCACTTTCGCACGTTTCAATCGTTGCCGCGGCAATCTCTTCGTCAAACTCTTTGTCTTGCAAGCGTCGGAGCGCACCACGAAGATCGCTAGCATCCTCCTTGGCTAGCTTATATTTTCTTTCAAATATCTCTAAGTCTAAGAACTTGGCAAGAATCTCTTTTCGGCGAGTTGATCCTTCGTTAATAAAGGTCAAAGAATCTAATTGGCTGGCCATTGAAGACAGTAAGAAATCGTCCAGTGTGCCAAACATTTTACGAATATTCCTATCTGTTTCAATTCGCGACAGGCCGTTGAGGCTTTTGGTCTCGTTTGTTACATTATCCGTACACTGGAAGTTTAAGTCTGTCTTTGCTTCTAGAGTTTCTTCGCCTTTTAGCCTCTTTGTGTACTTCTCCGAAGAACGACTAATTGTATAAGAAATGTCTCCGACAGAAATGTCGATCTCCCCAAAACACGATTCCTTATTTTGATTAATTACATTTAAATTTTTACGTTCTTTTTTTGAAGTCGAATTGAACATGGTGTACAAAACAGAATCAATAACGCTGCTTTTGCCACTATAGTTTTTTCCAAATATCCCAACCACGCCATTCAGGTTTGTAAAATCAATCTTGTTGCCTTCGCCATAATTAAAGAGATTGTTCCACTTTAATGAGTTTAACTTCCAGTTAATATTTCTAGAAACCTCCTCGTCTGCTTCGGCCATTTGGTTATACTTTTTATTAAGGCTAAGGACACGCTCCATCATGGTGTCATCGACCTCATAATCTTTCAAGTACTCGCGCATCAGTTTTTCCTGAACTGCGATGTCTCGTAAGTTCTCTTTGACAATTGTGTTTGTTAAAGAATCAACACTTCCTCGTTCACCTGTTGCTCTATTTAAAAAAGTAATAGACTCAGGCCTGAACCTGTGCTTTGCAATGTCAACAGCACGCTTCATGCGACTTAGAGAAAGGTTATTATTTGAAACCAGCCTGAGGCGGGCGCCCTTGGCCACCTTAGTTCCCTTTGGAATGCGACCCTTGGGGGTGAGGCCAATAGTTACAAAAGGTTTCGGATTTTCAAAAGCAACATGTTCGCATGTAAACGTATCCTTGTCTTCAATGTTCCACAACAACAAACCCTTGTCATTAGTTTCGCCATGATTTTGCTGAATCGTGCTTCCGGGATACCGAACCCGACCTTCAGTGTCAAGAATCTGGTTTGTCTTATGAATGTCTCCTAGAAATGCAAAATCAAAACTATCAAAAATAGAGGCATCATGCTCTCCATGCTCCATAATCCAGCCAAGATCAGTTTTAACGCCAGAAATAGAGCCATGATAAAGGGCAATATTGATCTTATCAGTGTCACTAGGTGGTGCCCAGTTATCCTCATCAAAAACTGATAATACATTTAGGCAAAATTTATCATCAAGGACAGATTCTCCAGAATTCTTTAAAAGGTGTAAATCTGATAAATTCAAGGCCTCCACAATAGGTGTCAGTGCATCTTGACGGCTACTGTTTTTGAGGTTTCCGTCATGGTTGCCCAAAATAATATATGTTGGCGCAATGGACGCTAAGTTACGGAAAAAGTCTGAGCACATTTCAACAAACTCAGGCGAGATTTGTGTCTTCGTGTGCGCAATATCTCCACAATGTACGATATAATCAACCTTCTCTTCTCTTAGGGTTTCATATAATTTTTCAAATATAATTCGATACTCATAATGATACTTTAAATTTTTAATATGAGTGTCGGCAATGTGTGCGAATTTCACAACAACTCCGGGTATAAAAATGCCTAAATCTACTTATGGACTATTACATAATAACACGCTTTTGACACGTTGTCAAGGCTTTTTTAGTCTACTTGATCAGCTATTTCGTGTGCGTGGTTTAATATGGTTGCTATCATTGGTTCTAATAGCTCTCGCCATTTTTCCATTTCTTCATTGTCGCTCATAGCAAGAATAAACGAACTAATTTCATTGCCAACTCCAATAATTTCGTCTGCTCTGGCGCCAGGACTCAAATCGTCATCTCTGTTTCCTTGACCAACCATGCCTGCGGAGCCTTGTCCGCCAGACACCCTGCCATAGCTTTTTGGATCGCGACCATGGAGGCCGAGGATGTTTCTCTCTTCCAAAGATTCAAACTTATTGGATAATTTAAGCTCCAACAAGATAAGCTCTTCAAGTCTTTTCTTTGTTAAATTCATGCTTATTTCTTGCAAGACCCATATGGCTTGAGAGCAAGATCTCTTATTCTCTTAAAGGGGTCTTGAGATTCATTCGTCTTCTGCTTGCCGTAGCCCTCATCGCCGAAGCGAAGGCCTCCAATCTCCGGTGGAGGTTCTACTGGTTCCGGTGGAGGTTCTACTTCCATCAGCTTGGCAAGCTCTTCTCTGATTATTTGATTGAGGCGGGCTTGGGACTCGTTCGTCCGGCGATTTCGTACAGCTTGAGCAGCCTTATTCGCAAGCCAACCTGTGCCGGCGCCGAGTGCGGCGCCGCCGAGGGTAGTTGCTGCGGTGCCGAGGACGGGATTTTCGCCTACCCAAGTACCTATGGGCGCATCCTGACGCATTTGATGTTCAGCATCGGGAAATACCCCCAGTTCCTCGCCGCGTTGGTACCCCCGTGTGCGCAAATCGTGCCCAGCGGCCGCGCCGAGGCCGCCGGCTAGACCGCCCAGGGCGCCCGTGATGGCGCCTCCTGCTGCGGCGGCTTTGGGTTTGAGACGATCATCTTGGTCGAATGCCCAGTCGTATAGTGGGTCTGGCTGGAGATGTGCTGGGATTGTCGATTCAGGGTTGAATTCCTGTTCACTCAGCAATCTGCCAAGCTCTTCTCTGATTATTTGATTGAGATGGGATTCCTCTAGGGTCCAGCCCATGGGACCAGAGGCGCCGCCGGGTGATGCTATTACATCAGCAGTCCGTTTACCGCTCTTAGTAGAAGTGTCGGTGTTGAGTCCGCCTTCAGGGGCGGGGTCGGTCAAGTCATCCCAAATATTTTTCGCGCCAGAGACGATAGCTGGGCCAAACTCTTTCGCAAGATCCGCTACGCCTTCTAGTCCTCTTTGACTAAACAAACTGTAATTTTCGGCGCCGGGTACAAAATCGGCTCCTCCATGTTTCAAAGCCAGATCTCCAGCTTCTAGGCCGCCGGCAAGGGCGGCTGCCTGAGGAGTGACCTTGCCCGCGGCGGCAGCCGCCCGGGACCAGACGCTGGATTTGGCGCCAGCTTTGGCGCCAGCTTTGACTGCATCATCAGCCAGTTCAGTGTTGAGTATAACTTCTTGCCCGGGCGCCGCTTTGAAAGCTTTACTTAGATCTGATACGACAAGTGGATCGCCTTGTTCTAGCATGGTTATTAATCCATCAATATTGACGCCTTCGTCAATTTGAGGAATTTCGGGCGCTTCGGCGCCCATATCCTGTATTTGATCCACAATTTCCCACACTCTGTCGGCAAAATCTGGGATCTGATCATCCAAAACTCCGGCTTCCAACACAGCTTGGTCAATCATTTCCGGAGTAACTTTAGCACCGGAGCTAACCAGTTCTTTAGCAACATCTTCTGGCGTGTCACCTGCAGGGGAAACCAAAGCTTCGGAGCTTGCCGGCTGGTTCCACATATCTTGGTCTGCCATGTGGCGCCACTCATACCATTCATCGGCCTCAGCATCATAGGGTGGTTGGGGCCGTTGCAACTCTTTCGGCGATTGTATTCGCGGTGGGTTTTCTTCTGGATCAAAGCCATCATGGTAATCGTCGGCGCTCTCTGTCAAGAAGTATCTCGCGTCTTTTCTTTTTTTGTTTTTTGTTGGCTTGCCCCATCTACTCATTTAATTTATTTCCTTTAGTACCTTAACTAGTTCCTCGTATACAAGTTGTTTTAAATATTTTCCAGAAACGTCTATTGATTCTCTCTGGAAGCCTATCTTTTCCCGGGCGCCAGAAGCCCAGTCGCCTTTGCCCCAACTTTTAGTGATATTTTTAGCCTTTCTAGATGGCTTGTTCCCCGCATATGTTGTAGAAACAGTACCGGAGCCTCCAAGTTTACCACCAACCCACTTAAGAGGGTTGCGGAAGGGCTGTGCTTGACCCGAGACTGTAGTTTGGCCAGTTATAGTGTCTCCGCCGCCTTTGGGTGCATAAACATTTTGGTGATATGCGGCGGTGATGCCCTCATCACCAACTTGGGTACCCATGCGGTCGGTCGTCGTGTAAGTGGTACCTGCCTTAAGATCGGGATCTTTATTTCTGCCCTCAGGGTTCCAGTCTTTTGTGGGGGTTATCTCGGTAGAGGCTGTCTCAGTGTGCTCTTGACCCGTAGAGACTTTGCCTCCGCTGACCGTGGTGTCGAGAACGTTCTTGGATTGACCAATCTGTCTATCTCCCCACGTAAATTCTTGCTTAGATTCTTCGCTCAGCATGTTTGCTAATTCTTCTGTTACGATTTGCTTAAGTTCGGAACCTTTAATTTCGACTTCTTGTAACGGAAACCAATTATCATCTTTATCTTGCCTCCATGGAGTCAGCGGATCTGGATTGCGTTTCTTGCCGTGCGCCCCTACATTTCTTTCCCTTCGTAGTCTATTAATAGTCTCTAACGGATAAGCAATCTCTTTAGTGCGCCTTTTAAGCTGGGTAAATCGTTCCGGGTTTATATTTTGAAGATTTGGCTTCGGATCCTGAGCTAAGGCATCTACGATCATACCGGCATCCTCACTTACTGATTCCAGCTTGTACAAAAACTTCGACAATAAATCGTCTAAGATCAAATCAGAACCGGTCAGATCACCGCCGATGTTTTCAAGTTCTTCTTTGAGAACCCTCCTAAGCTCCGCTTTGCTGACTAGTACTTCCATTATTTAGTTAACCTCTTCTCCCACTTCTTGGCCACTTCTGGCTTGTTTGCGTGCATCCATTTTCTTTGTTTTTCTGATTTAAAGGGCATATGTTATTCGATCTCCGGATCGCCTCCCATGGTAGTCTTTACGGCGGCCTGCAGCTGACCTAGGGCCGCTTCTGCATTCCCAGCCTTCAGAAGCTCAATAGCATCCTTTACAGAGGACCTGAGTACTGTTTCTCCCGTGGGTTCGCCTTGAGACGGATCATAAACAATATCGTGACCGCCAATTTGAGTCATGGCGCTAGCTTCTGTTCTTAAAGCCTCTCTGACCAATCTTCTCAGGCGTGTCTTCGAAACTCTCATTTCCATCATGCGTCCAACGCCGGATGGAGCACCTTTGTCTCGTTGCAACGTGGTTAACTCTGACTTAGCCATAGTTAACGTAGCAGGGTCGACGCCAAGCTGATCTAAAAGCGTAACAACAAACTCTCGCTTCTTTTTTGGAGTCGCTTTCGAAAGAGCGTCAACCATCATCCCCAATGCCCTTTGAAGCGGCTTTTCTTGAAATCTAGTAGCTGCCATGCTAGAGCCTGAGGAACCCAGCCCTTTTAAGGCAGAGGACACACCTAGGGCATCTCCCTGTTCCGGTTCTTGCTCTTCTTCTCCATAATGTACTTGGCCAGTCAACGGCGATGGTGCCGATGCTCTGGCTTCTTTAAGCTCTTCGTTGATAAGTGCTATTAAGTCTGCTTTTGTGATTTTCATTGTATTATTCCTTGTTTCATGGCCATACCTCTTCTGGTAACTCTGCCTCTGAGGTCTTTGCGACTTTCATCTGGGCGCTCTCGGACTGTAAAGATCCTGATTGCTTTGTACATGATCGACCATTTTTTGTGCTTGGTCGCCGACTCCGTATGCCTCCAGCACCGGTAGTAGCGCCTTTAAGAATGCAGATGGCATCATAGTATTGCCAACTCCAGCGTCGCCCATAGCAGCCAATAGAGCGGTGTTAAGTTCATACATCCAGAAGTCTTGCATTCCGTCGGCTTCATCTCCCTGTTCCGGTTCTTGCTCTTCTTCTCCATAATGTACTTGGCCAGTCAACGGCGATGGTGCCGATGCTCTGGCTTCTTTCAAAACAGCCTCAAGCTCTTCTTTGATAATCTGTTTAAGTTGTGTTTTTGTGATTTTCATTGCGCATTTCCTTCGGAGAGAGCCGCGGAAATGTCCGGACCATAAGCCCTCATCATTTCTGCATCTGATATATCAGATGCAGGGGCGGGGGTGACCTCTCTTCTATAAAGGGTGGGGTTGCCATGGCGACGATTCCACGCGCGGTGGCGGGGGGCTACTTTCCATCCCTTTGATTCATCGCCGGACTCCGGATCGGCGTAATCAAGGCCGAACATGGGAGGAATCTCGTATACCTTGCCGGCGGAGTCATGATATTCATATTTAGGTTCGGGTGCGGGTGACTGTACAGGTGGCAAATTTGTGTCATTTTCGTTTAAACCTTCATCGAGCATGACCTCATATAACAAAGCTTCAGTAGTCACTCTCTTTAGTTCTTCTCTAGAAATGTTTATTTTTTGCTCACCCAATGATATCGCCACGGGCATGTCTGGGGAATTTTCAAATTCCATGTAGTTCTTAACTGTGTTGAGGTAGTCGGCGGCTTTGGTTAGCTTTGACTGTACCCAAGCTTGCAAGTTGTCATCTAATCCTACGATGCTCTGAAGAGCATCGGCATTTTGCATAATTTGACTAAGCTGAGAAAGGGCCATTTTGCCCTCATGGTCGCCAGTGTGGCCGGAAACATCGCCTTTGCTAAGATCGCTTGGGTGTTGCATTGCGGGAGACTCAGTGTCGCCATTTGGCATATGCTCGCTTGCTGTGCCACAGCCGGTTTCTTTTAAAACCTTGCGTTGCTCAATAATTAAAGATTTAAGTTGGTCTTTGCTATAACTCATTGCATCATAGGCTCCTCAGAGTCAGGGGAAGAGCCGGGCTCATCCTCAATAGAAACTATGCCTTCAGGCTCGCCTGTTAAGCCAAGTGCGTGGTCTCTCATAATCATTGCAATTCTAAGGATATCTTCGTCAACTTCAGCCAAATATCTGTCAAAAACTTGAACGCCTTTTTCACCAAGCTCGGCAAACAAAACTTGTCTGATCCCTTCTTCCATGGCAGCTGCCAGTGCATCGCCAATTCTTTCAGCCTCTGTTGGAGGGAAAGCTTCAGGACCTGAGCCGCGGGGGTCGCTGGGGCCTTTCCATCCGCCGGCTGATAGGCCTGTGCGGTGAGGCGGGTCTTCTTGTTCCCTGACAAGTTCTTCATTGATAATTTCTTTAAGTCTCGCAACAGTGATCTTCATTAGGCGTATCCTCATATATTTTGTAGCTTAGCAGTTAATAAATAGTCCCTTGACGTGATAACGGTTGCTTTTTCTTTTCTTCTTTGAAACACTGATTTCGGCATTGCGCCTACATCCTCGTATCCATTGGTATCAATCTTAAAAAGCTCGACACCGTATTCAAGCAAAAGGCTAGTAATTTTTGATTCTTTTTTAGAGGCGTCGGAATCGAGCGCCATATAAACTGGTGCATCGTTAGACACAATTTTTTGAAACAGCACAGAGCTTTCACGCAAAGTTGAGCCCAGCAAGGGTATCGAATTTGGGCCGGCCCTGATTGCATCAAAAATGCCTTCAGTAATCACCAGAGGGCTGTCCCAGTCGATGTACAGCTCATTAAAACAAATGTCTTTAGACATTGGGGGGTTTTTATATCTTTTGCGATTTTTAATATAGCTTCTCGCCACAAAATAGTTTATCTTTCCATTATAGTTAAAGCTCGGAACAACAATACGATTGGCGTATTCGCCAGTATCGCAAAAGCCGATCTTCCAATGTAAAATATCTTCTTTAGATATGTCGCGCTTAGTGAGATACTTGATCGCCGATAGTGAAGTAAAGGGCGTTGCTTTGTTCGCTAATGACTTAAACTCTTCTGGTAAGGAAATCGTTTCCTGTTCATATGTATCCTCCTTGGCGAACAAGGTGTCCTCAAACTTTGTGATGTCGACACGATTTATTAGCTCATCCCATCGCTGCAGTTGTTTGAATTTTCCGAACTTTCTTACAATTCTTCTTAAATCCTTGCCAGTTGTGTCACAGATCCAACATTTAAAAACATTCTTGTTGACATTGATTGACATTTTTCTTTTTCTATGCTTACAATAGGGACAATGAAAAAGAAGCTCATCATTTGTAATATGAAAGCTGCCTAAAATTTCATTCAAGATTTTTATTTTTTTCTGTTCCATCTTTATATTATAACGCCTTTGTTAGTAATTGTCAAGTATGGCGCCGGCTAAAGCCACAATAATGGCATCGGCCCGATCATCTGTGCCCGGGCGAGGGTTTCCATGGCTCGTTTTTTCATATTTAAACTTGCCCTCATAACGAGCAGAAACCCAGTCAATTATAAAAGTTTTTGCATTAGTTTTCCGCGGTATTTTAATACCAACCTTTGCCCGGGCAGTCCGTGGGTTAATCATTGTTGGGCACGCGTCAAAAATGTTGAATAAGATATAACAACACATGCCATTGAATCTCTGCAGCTTGGCCATTGTCTGGGCCGTAGTCTTTCCGCCCTTGAACATAAGTGCTGGCTCTTCAACATAAACATTGTAAATCACGTAGTGATTGTCTATTTCTCTCATTCGCTGCTCAAATTTTGCGGCACGTTCTTCTAACGGCATGTTTGATTTTAGCTTGATAACTTCGCTAATAACAATGTCGTCGTTCTTGTCTATCACAGCAATGCCGATTTTAGAAGAACTTATGTCAAGTCCTAAATTGTACATATTAAATATCTAATTTTAATTTGAAGGTATACTCGTTATCTTCATATTTTTTGATTGGAGTCGCCACACTGGCGATTGCTATTAAGTTTTTGTCCTCATCATATACGCCAACTTTAGTAATAAACGTTTGCCTGTTAAAGCCGGGCTCCCTATAGTGCTTGAACGATGAGGATATTGTATTTTTTATTAGTATACCACTATTCTCTGCATATTGTACAGAACTAGTTGCCGCATAAATCGCGCCAGTTTGATTATATTGTAAAAACGTCGGATTGTTTGAATAATTTAGTTGTCCCATTTTTGCATGGGCTAGCATTGTTAGCACTGGCGTGTGCATGGTTCCGCTAAAATCAAGCGAATAGCTGGCTGAAGAAGCTGGGGTGCCGGTGCCGTCGGCCGAAAACCCGTCATTCATTGTTGTGCCCCAGTATAGCCATGCTGATTTTTTCTTATTTGTCGGATCGTCAATATAGTCTCTTTGGATCGAGGTATCATCCTCTATCTCCCATGAGCCAGTTAAAAGTATAAATCCTTCATTGTACAAAACTACGCCGGCGACTGAGCCTGAGCCGTTTGAGCCAACAGGGGCGGTTTGTATTAGCTCTCCATTTTTATATAAGTCTGTTAATTCAGCGACGAGACTGCCTGTAATATAGTATGATAATTTAACAGTTCCTTTTTCAATTGAGGAGCCATAGAATATTGACGGTATACTTACAAGGCTGATGTCTTGTGTTTGTTTGTTGCCTAATGATGAATTATAATCATAATGCGAACTCATGGGTTTATAAAAATTTAAAGTGTTTTTTAAAGCATGAATGTGTCGACGAGTTGAATCAGTAATGTATTCTCTTGTCAAGCTTGCGGAAAGCGGATAGCTTCCCGTTATCGTATCGCCATATCCAAAATCAGAATTAAAACTTGTAGTGCTAATAGTTTTGAACGCACTTAAGGTACCATCCTTGGTAACAAAAGGATAAATCAACCCTGTTTGATCGGCGTTGCGATCAACGTTCAATTCATAAAGACTCACACCTTGAATAGCGCCTATGGCTGGTGCGCCAGTGAAGGCACCGGATGATTCGATACGATTATTATAATATACGCTGCCGCTATAAATCAAAAACTTATTTGCGGGGTGCGTTTTTAAAACATTTCTAAAAATGTCAGTTTTTTTAAATTCGTAGTATGGCATGCTAAATTAATTAGTTTTATTAAAAAATATATTAATAATCTAATCTAACACGCAAAGTTAGCTCATTTGTTGGGTCTTTCTTAAGTGGTTCGCTAACCTTTGCTACAGCCAAAAGTTCATTATCGGCTGAATATAATCCCACGGTCGTAATATAAGATGAAGGTGCGTCCGACCTAGTGTTTTTAACTCTAATTTTACTGCCGCTCATATATGTTGGATTAGAGCTATAGTTATAATCATTGTGATTAATTCTACAGAAGTAAATTGTCGAGTTTAGTTCTGTTGTGTTGTTGAATTGAATATTGTAAATTCTTCTTCGTAGTGCATCTGCAGAGCCAGTAATAGAAGAGCCAGTCATCATTTGTGTCATGTTTCTAGCTGCGCCCACGGTTGGCTCAAGCGTGTCCATGATCGCACTTCCGTCAGTAGCAGATATTCTTCCACCTTTGGTGGCGCTAAGAAAAACGGAACCGGATAAGACCACAATTCCTGCTTGGTAATAAATTAAGCCTACCGGCACGTTTTGTACGCCTAATACTCCCGCTGTTTCGTTGACAGCCTGTAAGATTCCATATTCGCCGGCTGGGGAGTTAACCCTGAAATCATTAGACGCGGATGAGTCATGAATTAGCACTCGATTTCCACTTGGATAGGCGTGGCCGCCTGCAGTACCAGACATCATCAAGGTCAGCTGGAATGTGCCCTTTTTAATCTCGTCTTTGACCAAAAGTCTAGAAAAGTTCATAAAATAACATGAATCAATTTTAGTTCCGCCGGCCAGGATGTCACCGTCTTCATCAAACCTTTGGACGGATCCGGTAGCGTCATACCCCATCAACACTTGCGCCATTTGGTTGTAAATGTTGATCTTCTTGCTATTTTGAGTACTTGTCGATGAAGAAAGTGCGCTTTTCGCAGAATAACCGAGTGTTACATCGAAAATGTGGTTGGCAGAGGAGCTAAGATATGGATAATCGTATACAGACTGAAACATCCCATGTGCATAGTTTTTGATGTTTAAGTCTGAGTATGTTCCCGATACAATTGAGCCAGTCATCGGAATTGCTTCGTGCAATAGCGTTCTGGTGGAAACTGTATCGTTGTTCGTTAGTGTTTTATATACTGTGGCCATGTTTTATTCCTATTTTGTTTAAACTAATTTTATGAACCTAACCGGCAAATCTAAAGAATATCCGGTGGTGGCTCCTTGAATGCGTACAGTTGAGTCAATATAATATACCGTAGCCACTGTTTTTCCGTCATTCTTATACATGTTGAGCCTGCTTCCAAGCTGTTGAAAGAGAAAATTACTAGTATTTAATTCTAGAGATGATTGTATTTGAAATTCGCAAATTGTGCCCCTTGGGCCCGCAATTACTTGATCTGGGGCGCCGGCTTTTCTTGAAGTGTTTTCTTTTACAATTTCTAAATCCGTGCCTAAGGAAAAATAATAACTAGCAATATTGTCGTCATCGACGAATGACACTGAAGCTAGACTGTCGTTGACTGAACGTATGTTTCCGAATCTATTGTCGATTTGTATCATATATTGTGTTTCTACCAAATCAGCATCTAATGCTGAAGCTGGTGAAATGATTGCATTTTGGCCCGAGTCTACCGCGTCGATTCCCTGGTCCACTCGAATGCGATATGGACTTTTCCTAGATGCGCCATATATTAGACCATCAATCCTGTTCGTGCCCTTGCCTCCCGCAAACGCTGCTTCGGTGCTTGTATCCACCGCGACCAACATGGAGCCGGATGCGTTTGAGGCTGTATTGGACAAGGTCTGGTTCCACTTCAACACCGGCAAATATAACAAATCGTTCCTAGACATAGAAATCAGTTTTGATTTCATCAGAGACGAATTGTTTGTAAAGGCCTCCAATATTGGTGTCTGCAGCACTTCCAAATCATAATACGAAGAACCGCTAGCGTGA
>Ga0098040_1000663_pt1 | contig 15661 bp, 20 predicted proteins | sample 7_EtaG_FD_75065 | JGI IMG/M metagenome (GOLD analysis project Ga0098040, IMG submission 75065) | Marine viral communities from the Subarctic Pacific Ocean - 7_ETSP_OMZ_AT15161 metaG | ecosystem: Environmental > Aquatic > Marine > Oceanic | place: Pacific Ocean | collected 2015-01-08
AACTTCGTCGCAACCAATAACCTCGACCAGCGCTACCCCGACCGCTTCAAGGTCAACTGGGCTGGCAACCAGCCTCGCATGCCGAAGGTCGTCGGCTACGGCCTCGCTGAGGACGTCACCGCTGCCGGCCACCAAGTGGCTGAGAAGCTGTACTTCACCCGCGGTGCCCGCATCGCAATCGCTGGCCGCTGCAAGGCTCTCTGGCCTCGCGGCAAGCAGCGTCGCTACGCCGCAGTCGCAGCCGAAAAGGCTGCCTAAGGCCGACGCCAGAACCTACTAACCGCCGCTCTCCACCAACGGAGGGCGGTTTTTTTGTAAAAAGTGAGCCTAAATCCGAATGAAAAGGGCTCCTCAAGCTTATAATAGATGCGCAACGCGCAAGGAGAAGTCATGACGACACTAGTACTAGTAGCCCTGATAGGTATGGCACCTGCAGAGGCACACACCCCGAAGCAGCATGCCAGGCCGCCTCAACACCACCACAGAACCCAGAAGCCAAGGGCGGTTCCACAGAGACAGTGGGTATGGGTATCAGGACACTGGCAACGTAGGGGGCACAGCACTGTCTGGGTCTGGGGACACTGGGACCTACGTCCGGCACCACAGCACACCCACCGCCGAGGATGCGGTCACAGACGCTAGGGGCAAGGGCCCTAAAAGGGGGCCCTTCCAGAGAGCTGCAGGGGGCCTAAATAGGGCCCCCTCTATTTGTACCCTCACGCAGGATGAGGCCGGGGGGTGCCCCTATCAAGGGGGCCTCTATATAGCCCTAGGGCCCTGGGGGGCGCCCTCCGGGGTTAGAGCCCCCAGACAGGTTCAGTAGAGCCCTGGGGGCAGGGCTGGCCTTAGGCACCTCACTTCGATTGAAATTTCCGGAAACTTTTCCAAAAACTTTAGCCTTAGTCGTAATAGTTATTCCAGTAACCCCCAAGGGAAATATAAAAATGTCTAGAAGAATTACAAGAAGAACATTGAGAAAGATGATTCTTCAAGAGATGAAACAGATTATTAGAGAAGAAGACACTGTAACAATCACGATCACGGTCCCAGAAGTTCCAGAAGTCGTCAAGGAGTATCTGGCATTTCAGATAGAGCTGGCAAAGCGGGGTGCTGCACCCGTTCTCTGGATGAAGGATATCGACTGGAACGAAGCACTTACAACCATGAGGGACCAGAATCGAGTCATGTTCGATAGCGTTATGGATGCAATGGAATCAGCTGCCGATGCCGGCGAAGAGGCATTTCGGAACTATCTCAGCGCTGTGGGTCAGGCTCTGAAATCCACGAAAGGCTTCGTACAGGATCTACCACCAGCTGCGAAGCTCAGCATGGGTCTTCCAGGACTTCTTATCGACTTTTTATGATCAGATTAATTCCATAAGATTCCGGGAGGTGCTTCGCACCTCCCTTTCTTTTTTCTCACAAAAAAATCCAGAAAAAATTCCAGAGACTTTTTCACTTTCAATGGGATAGTTATAAGGGATACAGACCACTAGTGACGGAGAACACAACATGCGGTTGACAAATAAGCATATTAGACAGATGATCCTTCGTGAGATGAAAGAGCTCAATGAGCAAGCTGGATGGAGCCGGGAAGCTGCGTACATTCCACCACCGGAACAGCAGACTTCGATGAGAGATCAGATGGTCCAGGAAATTATGGCAATCACAGTTCCAGGAATACCGGGAACTATCTACTCTCAGGTAGAGGCAGAGGCGATGGCAGACGCAAAGATCGCAGCTCTCAATGCACCCATGGCAGGTGCCGGTATGTCAACAAGCTACGGTGCACCAAGAGCTGGAAGGGTAGTAAAGCAGGAGGCAGCTCTTAGAAGAGAGATCAGACAGATCATTCTCAAGGAGATGCAAATGCAAGTAATGCCCTTACCAGCCCCAGTGCCTGGCGAAGTACCATCAGATTCAATTGAAGATATGGCAAAAAGGGTCATGGCCCTAGGACCTAGAGCGGTGGAGAAAATAAAGCAGATGCTCGATAGTGCAGGAGAGTGGTGGGCAGAGGACACAGGTGAGGATTCAGACTACTATAGGTCGCTCAATCGTCGGGCGTTTGAAGAAGGCTTCGAGCCCGGTAGCTACCGTGCCGAGGGTGATAGAAAGCTAAACGAGGTCTCCGTCGGTGTAGGACGCTGGAACCTGCTCGCAGGAACAGAAAAGTGAAGCTCACTCTCGCACAGCTTAGAAAGATGATCATGGAGGAGCGTGAGCTTCTCGAGAGAAAGGACAGGACGGCAGCATCAACTGATGATGTAAATCCCACTAGCGGGAAAGGACCAAGACTTGGATCATCTAAGCGTACGAGATCTAGTGACGCTGACCCAGAGGAGGACAGAGGTCCGTCAGATGGCGGCGAACAGACCGGTGGTGGCTCGAGTAGCGACGACGAAGTTGACTGTGGAGATGGTTACGAAAGCCTCGATGGCTCTTGTGTGCCAATTGATGAATCCTGGGACATATCCGAAAGCGGTCACTGGACGAGCAGAGAGGATGCATTTGGACACTCGGCTCGCACGGGACACGCTGTAATCTATGATCCCACCGTTCCCCCGATGCAGGAGCCGGTTGTGCCTACAGCGCACCCGGGATACAACGTCGCACTGACACTCATGAAGGATAGGATAAGCGGAGTGCAGCAGAAGCTGTCGCGATACAACCTCCCACCGGAAGTCCTTCGAGCTGCTACGATGGCAGCGCTGGACGAGCTAGCACCTGTGGAACACGGAGGTCTCATGGCAGAGTCGAGGGTGGATCTCGGACGCTGGAACCTGCTAGCGGGGACATCTAAGGCACCCTGACCTAAGGAGACGTTCAGTGAGAATCACACGTGGAAGACTCAGACAGATCATAAGAGAGGAGCTGACAAGGTCTCTCAACGAGGCAACAGAGTCACAAGACACCAGTCAGAGCCAGAGCACAGAGAAAAAAGCATTTAATATCGAAGCTCTGGCCAAGGCGACCATGGAGAGATTTAACGAAAAAAGAGGGTCAGCACCTGCGATCAAGAAGATCGGGCGTACAAAGGTCTCAGCCATGCAGCAGAACATAGACCTCATCTACCATGGACCGTACAAGGCTGACGTCAAGGGTCAGATCCAGGGCAAAAAGCCAGGCTGGTCATTCTTTAGTCTATATAGTAAGAGCCCTGACTCACCGTTTCACATATATCAGAAATATGCACAGAAATATGTTGACGCCGCAAAGACGGAAAAATCAGTCTCAGGCGCGGACATAGATAGGATAATGAAAGCTGTGTGGAATGACATGACCGATCACGAGGAAGGCACAGGTGGATACAAGGACTACATGAAGACAGAGAAATACTGGGAAAAGGCCGGGGAAGCAGCAACAGAGAAGGGCGTAGGAACCCATGACCAGGGCACAGCATTCGACCTCCCAGACTATAAAAAAGGCTCATCTAGAAATCACCTAGACCTGCTCTACACCGTTGCGGCGGAGGTCGCAGAGGAATTCGGAGCAGAGTTTCTCCGACCGGGAAAGGGATCTATCGAGGAGGTAGATCACATTCACATGTCATATAAGGTGTAGCAATTCGGGCGCTGCACACACCATGCCACCCCCTCAGAAAAAAGCAAATAACTCAGCAAAAGGCTTGTAAAACCCCCTTTCCTGATGTATGATTATTCTGATTGGCCAGTAAGGCCGTCATATGCGTATATCACATATAATAGGAGAATATAGCATGCCATTTAGCAAGACCAAGTCCACCAAGCGCTTTAGCTTCGGTATCAATCGCAACTCAACGGCCAAGAAGGCCGGCTCTAACAGCCTCACCATCGCCACCCAAGGTGACTACGGCCGTTACAGCGGAAGCACCAGCTCCATCACCATGACGGTTAAGGAAGCACAGGCACTTCGTAACTTCCTCAATGAGAGCCTTCCGGTTCCCTCTATTGACAGTTCCGTTGATGGTGCAGGCAGCATCGACGTCTGAGAGACTTGGATTAAAATGGTGGGGCTCGCGCTTTTTGGCCGGGCTCCCCTTTTTTTGCCTGCGCGAAGCATAGTTATTATTGCTAATCCGAGGGAATACAGTGAAGCTTACAAGAAAGGCACTCCGACGACTAATTCTTCGTGAATATCATAGTCTCGATGTCGATGAATCTAGAACAGTCAGGGTCACTAGAGATGGCCTAAACAGGGTGATTATTGAGGAGCTTGCTTTCGCAGGCATGATTGGTAAGCCCGTAAGTGGCGCCATATCTAAGGTGAAGGGAATGTTTGGCGGTGCAGATGCTCCTGTTGAGGTGAGCAGTGTACCTGTTACAGATGCTGAAAAGGTCCACGCCGCGCTCCAGCTAGGTGATCCAGAGTCTGATCCGGGGTTTATGGATGTAATGGCACGAAGAATGGGGGACATGAATGTCCTAAATGATGAGTATGCCGCACACCTTAGCTCAATGGGCCAGACGGGTGATCTCATTAGCTCACTTGAGGGTGCAGGAATGTCTCAACAGGCACAGGCCATGATGGGCCACATAGGCGGAATGCCACAGAGACAGGAGATGCAGAGAATGAGACAGATGATTCGCGAGGAGCTCTCTTTTTTCCTAAATGATGCAGAGTGAACCCTTACGCGGTGATTGAGTTAACACTTAGGAGAAAATCTTGAATAAGATTTTCGTAGAAGTGACTTATCTGTCCGCATAAAAATTTTTCAAAATGCAAATTGCCTCTCCTCGTCGGTGGGGTAAATTTTTTCGTTTCGACGAAATAGTTATCTTCACTAACATAAGGAGATTATCATGTTAGAGCTATTAAACCAGTGCTGGGGACTTGTCTCCGGCCTGCTACTTGCCGGCTGGGGCGTTCTTGTCCTGGTCATGGGCTTCGTTCTAGAAGTTCTCATCCATCTGCATCTTGAGATGCCTCGCCTCGAGGGTCTTCTTGTGGGAATCCTTCTCGCATGGCTTCTCTCACGACGTGACAAGCATCCGGCGTTACGCGTCCTAAGTGCCCCTCTCAGATTGGTTCTAGAGGTTCTGGATCTCGCTTGGGATCATGTCTGTGATTTCATAGGGGACTCGTGGTCCGTTGTAACAGGCTGGGTCCTGGGCAGTTTGGGCTGGCTTCGTGACCGTGTCGGTGGTGTCTGGAGTAGAGGTCTCGATCTTCTCTCAGGACTTCGTGACAAGTTAAAAAAATCAGAATAGCTTTAAGCTTTCTCTATTTAAAGGTGCGGAATTATTCCGCACCTTTTTTATTACATTTGACACTAAAAGAGTTATAATATCAGTATGACAGTATCATTTGACAAAGGCTATCCGGTTGTATCTTACGATGTAACAAGTTGGAAGAGTGACTTTAATAGCACACTATTTTCTAAGTTTCCAGAGGCTATTGACATTCAGGAGGGATCGCTTCCCTGCATTAGGTCAATATACTACGATCTATTTCACACTGTTTCAAAGCTACAAGAGGCACAAGATGAGATGCTTCACATATACAATAAGCTTAGAAGAAATATGGGAAAAGATGCAGAAGATGGAAGCAGGAACATGAACCCGAGAGAGGCGACTAGATTCATTCTTGAAGCCGGTATCCCATTTGAAACAACAAAGGGCGAGGATGGAACAAGTTGCTTTATGTACGGAGAGGGAAGTATTTGGAATCTCATAAGTGCAATGGTTACAGAAATGTCAGGTCTCGGTCTATCAGAACCTATAGATCCAGTCCAGTTTGACTGGTCTACTGAGTGTGATCAGGCTTTTCCGTGGTGGAGAGAAAACACGAATAAGTCTCATGTCCCAATAAGTGATGACAACATTAGCGCTGTATGTGCAGAGGTCTTTAAGCTTAACAGCAGGGAGAAAGACTCGAGTGAGGGAGCAAAATTCATACTTGAAATAGGTGTGGATCAGGACTCTCACAAGCTTGGTCCAAATCACAATCAGAGCAATTTTACAAAATCTCTTAAGCATAGCAAGGGCGATGATGTGGTCTACTGTGGGGTTGATTTTTTAAACAGGGCTCATGTTGCAAATTCTGATGAGCTTTGTTTCTTTATTAGGGGAGATACAAGAGATCAAAATACACTTAGGTACTCTCTTAAGGAAGAAGGATATAGGAAGTTTGGATTTAAGACTATTGATATTCTTCTCATAGACGGTGATCACTCTATTGCAGGTTGCTTTAATGACTTCCTATACGCTGATATGCTATCTGAGGATGGTGTGATCATAATTCATGACACAAACTATCATCCAGGTCCCGTGGTGCTTCTTGACTGTATCAATAGAGACAACTTTACTGTCGAGAGGCTATTCCACGATCAGTGTGACTCAGGTCTTGCTATTGTTAGAAGACGGACCTAGACAGTTTAGAATTATTATCAGCTCCCAGATTGATAAATTTTTCACAGTTGTGAAATAGTTATTGGTAACTAGTAAAATGTCTTGGAGAGTAAATGAATATTCCTAGAGAAAGGCTTCGTCAGATAATGATGGAGGAGATTGCAAGAGCAGAGATTGATGAGATGATGTCTGACGACGCACTTCACATGATGGATCCAGCAGACGATCCGGAGGCTGATGGCGGGGATGCAGGCGGGATGTCCGGTGCCGGCTACACAAACATACAGGAGCAACTTGATCAAGGGACACGATTGAAGGGAACGCTAGTTAAGCTCTTTCCTGGTATTGCGAGATATCACATGGCTTTGACAAAGCTTGCAGAGGCCTATAATGACGGAGATGACGTTATTTTGAGAGAGGAGCTCGGATGGCCTGACGCTAGACTGTGGATTCCCTGGCACTTGGTATCCGATTTGTGGGAGAGAATCTATCCAGAAGGACAACCCAAGAGATTTCCGACTGGTGAGAGATTGGCGCAGGCTTATGCAATAGATGACATCGCAGCAATTCGCAGAACGCCGGATGGAAAAATTATTGTTGTAGAGCTGCCCTTTGATTCGGAAGCAGATTTGAGTGGTGGATATAGAGCGGTAGCTGCTTTCATTGAGCAAATTGCTGAATCAGATCTTGCTGATGAATTTGCCAGGGTTTGGAGAGGCGTATATCAGAGTGACAGTGCACCTACAATAGGCATAAGTGATCCTTACACGAGTAGCGCACTTGATGAATCTAAAAAGGTCTACGGAATGGTTCTTGAAGAGATGAATAGACTGGAGGAGGGAATGTTTGACTTTCTAAAAAACCTCGGAGGCGGAAGGTGGAAGGACGCAACGGGAATGGAACATGATGACATGGGTGGTGGACCTGGTCCAGTTCCTCTCGATAGAGCTGCGCATGATCTAGCTGTGGCGCTGGCTAACAGAATTGAGAGCTATGCTGCTGGATGGTCCGGACCTGAGAGCGGTGGTGCGACAGCCGACTATGAAAGAGCGGGCTGGCACAGGATTGCAGACAGCACAGGTCAGGGTCACTGGAATGCTATTCTACATGCTGTAGGTCCGCACACAGCTTCTCAGGATGAGGCGGTTTTGAATCAGTGGGAAAGAGATGGATACATCGTTAGAACCGAGCCCGATATCTTAGGCATAGACGGGCTAGGTCGTGCCAGCGGAATCTGGCTTCGATGGAGTGGCTATCAAGCGATGAAACGACTACGAGATGAGAGTGCGCAGTCTGCCTCCATGCAGTACACCTATTAGGTCAGCCCTATCAACGATAGGGTAAAAATTTTTCTTTTCGGTCACGGTGTCAATAGTTATCTATCGTGCTTACTCCAGGCGATATCGTGATGATTGTTGGGTCGGACGGTCGCGGACCGGTTCCTGATGCTCCTCCGGCGATGGTTGTAAGAAGATATGACGGCTTTCCGTCTGATGGTGTTCACGGATCAGGAGAGATGATTGTTTACGATATCCTGTTTATGGGAAGAGTAGAGTACGCGATATCTGGCGAGTGGCTTACACCCATTAAGAAGTCTTAGGTGATTCAGCAATTATTATATTTTGCCTAAATATCTGTCTCACAGTACCCCTGATAAAGATCTCATAGATATCATATTCAAACCACCTCGGATCAATTCCTATCGTCATCGGGCGACCTACAAATTTTAAAATTACTGCAAGATCATCTTCAAATATCTCTGTTGAATCACCCTTGTAGTCATTGCAAGAAGGAAAGCTTTCTCTCTCTATTGTCTCGTATATGAATATTCCTCTGCCACTCTCGTGAACCATCGCGAAGCCATCTTCTGTGTATGTCAACCCTTTCAGCTTAATCTTTACAAGCTGACCCGGTTTAAATCTATTGGCTTCAGCAGCTCCTATTGAGACTCCCCTTGCTGTGCATCTTCTAACAGCATTAGGTCTATGATAGTTATCATTGTCTCATCACTGTATCCCTGCATCACCTTGCTAATCTTCATTTCTCTGTCAATAAAATAGAACGTCGGCCACCCAGAAATTTCCCATCCTTCACCGTCTCCGCTGTCGATAAGATCACGACTTCCCATTAAGACAGGTGCAGTGATTCCAAAGTGATCTGCCCATCGAGATACGAGATCTTGGCTGGGTGCATTTCCAGAAGCATCGTCTATCATTAATGTGACATATACCAGATCTACTTCTTCGTATGCATCCTGAACTGTCTGAGCGTCTGCTGCAGCAACCTGGCAGTAGTAGCACCACTCTGCACTAAAGTCTAGTATTATTATGCTTCCGTAGTTCTCATATAGATTCCAGTCATCTCCGTTTTGATCTGCTAGTGTAAAGTCACATGGATTATCTCCCATGTCATGCCCACACTCAGTCCAGGTAATTGGGCTCACCTCTTGTGGCTCAACTTCAACTTCCTGCTTGCACGCAGCACAAGCTGATAGGAATATGAGGGGTAGTAGCTTTTTAATCATGTCGTCACCTAGTTTTAATAAAATAAATCAATTATCTCTTTAATATGTATTCACATTGGTTAAACTAACGATTTGGTGATATTTATAATTGATATGAGACATGTACTTTTTATAACGCTTTTTTCCTTTGGATGTGCCCATCATGAAGGCTCTCTTGAGGAGACTACAAATCTGGATCATCTTGAACTCCTAACAGAGGATGAGCTTGAAGAGTTTCCTGAAAGTGGTAATGAGGAAGAACAAGAAAGAGATGAGGAAAATTAAATGACCAGAAGAATAACAGAGGGTGAGCTTTTAAGCATTATTAATGAAGAGAATGAGCTGCTCAATGAGGTGGAGACCTATCACAGCGCAATTCTCTCAGAGAGCTTAAGGCTTGAGAGAGAGGGATACAGCAAGGATCAAATCAACGAAGGTGTTGTCGGTATGCTTGCAAGTATAATTGGTCACGCCCCTAGCGGCCTGGTTGACATGTTTAAGGCAAAGCTAATTAGACATGTACAGTCTGGTCTAGGATTTAATCCAGAAAGCTTCTTAGGAAGGGTTGTGGGCGACGTTATTGAGGCAATTAAGCTCAGTGAGCTTCCACAGTACTTCGGGCCAAATAAATGTGGCAGACTAGCAGACATGGTCATTGACGGTATTGCTGAGACGCTTATGGAGGCTCCGGGTGATAGGATAGCTGCTTCATTCGGATTTAATCCCAACAGCGCACTATGGATGACATTTAGAGAGTCTATTACAAACGCTATCATGGATGAGAGCGGAATTGGAGGCACACTGAAGAACAAGATTAAAGAATACGTTTGCAATCTATCTTTCAGTGAAATGCTCTCAGGAGCAAGAGAGAAAGCTGGTGAGGCTGGACGAGGAATTATGGGAATGTTTGGGGGCGGTGCCGGCGCTAGTGGCGGCGGAGGCTCATCAGCTGCTAGTGATGCAGCATCAAGAGTAGTTGTTCCAACATACGCAAGATAGATGCTGGAAGAAATAGAGCTTAGAAGCATTATTAGGATCATTCTCGAGGAGGGTGATACTAGTAAAGTTCTAACCCTTCGGACATCTCGAGGATATAGCGCATCACATCCAAAAAAAATGAAGGCTCGGAGACCGAGCCTTGGGTATGAGGATGGTGAGGATCTTGAGCCGGTGAGCTCTGAGCCTGTTTCTGTTAGTAGGGCCTTCCGTACTTCCGATTCCTAGAATTTTCCCTGTAGAATGTCTCAAATGCCTGAGCTAGTTCTTCACTGTTAATGTCTCTTGTGGATAGACAGTATTGATCATACCAGAAATGAGCCATCTCGTGTGATATAATCCTAATTCTCTCAGGAAAGTATAGTTCGATATCAGTGTAGATTGTAGCGGGATCTCTTGCAGAGTCACCCTTATCATATAGCCCTAGAAGATCACTTCCATATCTTCCCTGTCTGTTTGGATCTCCCCAGTTTACAGTCTCATATATTGCATTTTGATTTAATGTCTGAGTCTCTACATCGTACACATTAATTGACTGATCTCTACATCTTTCTAAACCTGTTACGCCCTGTTGCTCTAGAAAGTCAGGCATCATTCGAGATGCTCTTTGTGCGTGATGGAGAAATACATTTGAATTGTATTCGTATGACATCCCCCTATAGTCAATCCTTAACTCACCTGCTTCTGTCTGGTATGTTTCAGACCTCTCAGTCGTGAATGAAACATTTCTCATTATATTTGCGTGAGTATCGGCATACGCTATTGCAGATGAAAGCGCAGCTAAGATAATAATTGATTTCATTTAGCCTCTCCTTGCTGTATGTCTATATCATACCACACAATGTTTAAAAATACATGTGACATACAGTTAAGTCACTATTTGACAGATACTTATATAGTGACGCTAGCGTTTAGCTATTAAGAGATATATTTTTATCTTTTAGACAATATTTACTAATGTGCACAATTGGAGACATACCGTATGTTAATGACAGAAGACAAGATAAGAGAAATTATCAGCGAGGAAGTCAAGAGAAAGAAGTATCAAAAGATGATGGAGCAAGCCACACCACCTGGAGGCTCTAGCCCATTTCCTCTTGAGATAGGATCATCTGGCCCAGAAGTTGAGAGGCTTCAGCTTAGACTTGACCAGCTTGGACTAGATGTAGTAGTCGATGGTGAGTTTGGACCAGATACAGAAAATGCTCTAGATGTTCAAACGGGAAAGACCACAGTATCAGAAGAAGAGTACAATGAGCTTCTCGGTCTGTCAGGTACAGGCGAAGGTGAAGTTGCTACTGACACGGGTGCGTTTGCATCAGTTCCTCAGATTGGAAACTTAGGCCCGGCAGAGGTTGCAATGCTCAATAGTGCACTTGCACAATCAGAAAACGAGCAGGGTCAGGCAATTCCTACAGCATACCAGAAGCCGGGCTCTGAGGATCTTCGAGACTTCTGGCCAGCTTGGGCACAGTTTATAATGCTTAACTATGAGCCAAGAATAAGGGGAGAGGACAATAAGGTTATAGAGGGAGTTCTTGATCCTAGAGAGATATATGCAAACTGGGATGCTTCTGCAGAGAAACTCGGATACACGCCAGATCGAATAGGTGCAATTCAGTTTATTCAAAACTTAGGAGCTCCGGAAGCAGGATCAGAAGTTGGAATTGCAATAGCTGGACCTGCTGAAGAAGTTGACATTCTTTCTCCTGAGGTTATTACACAATTTATCAACACCTACGGGCAGACAGTTGAAAACATGCAATCAGCAATGACAGTACCTGTAACACAGGGTAAGATGATAACTGCTGCAAAGCTATTTGGAGGTGTTGTTAAGAATGATGACGAAAGGCTAAGCAATACTAGAATGTTTGCAGCCCTTTATGCCATTAGGAATACTTCATGGAAGGAGATGACAGTAGATACTCTACTTATCGGCGCCGGTCTCGGTCTTGCCCTGCCTATTATAGCCCCTCTCATGGGCGCAACCGGAGCTGCGATGGGCATAGGAACTGGAGCTTCAGCTGCAACTGGAGCAGTTGCATCTACAAGTGCAGTTGCAGGCGGGGTGGGAGTTACAGCCTCCGCGGCAGGTGCTGGAAAGAGCGGTCTTTTTGGCAGATCGATTACTTCGTGGATTAGGGATGGATTTAATGAAGAGGTTGCAATCATTAATGCAATATCTTCACAGGACATAGAGATGGCTGAAGATATTGAAAGAACTGCATGGATAAACCAAGCTTCAGTTGGATCCCAGCTAGAACGTGGTCTTCCGCCAATTATAAAGAAGATGATACAAGATCCCAACTACACAAAGACACAAATGATGACAGACCTTGGTGCACTTCCAGGCGATCTTGTTAAAGAATCAGCTATTCTTAATCACATAATAGACCAGATAATACTAGAGGTCACGATGGGTGTTGCTGAGGAGGGTGATTCATCCAATGCAGGAATTCCGCCTTACGGATCAGGCGCATTTGATCCAGATGCAGTTGAAGATGATGATGAGGATGGTGATGATATCTCAGACGACGACGAGAGAGCAAGACGTCGTGCTGCATACAGAAGAAGAAGGGGAAGATCGGGAAGAATATATCGTCCAGATGGAACAGGTGAGGCTGCCCTAGGTGAGCCAGGAACAGCTGATGAATTTGCAGCAGCTGGGGCACCTGCAGTATACTCTAGACAGCAAGGACGGACCGACAGAGCTCAGGCAAGACAGGGCGGAAGGACGCAAAGGGCTTCACAGCGACAGGTATCCAGAGCTGAAAGGCGTGAACAGGGAGCCGAGAGAAGAGCTGATAGAAGACAGGGAAGAAGAGAATTCGTCCAGGGCGTTGGAGATAGAAGAAGGGCTAGAAGAGCAGCGAGAAGGGGTGGTGAGTAATCACACCTAGATTATCTAAGGGGAGCATCTAGTGAAGGTTACTAAGTCAAAGCTAAGAAAAGTCATCCACGACAGCGTTAAGTCCTCTCTATTAGAAAAGAAGTCTAGGACGGGTATAGATGCAGCAATGCCCGGTGCAGCCAAGGGCAGAGGGGTTCTTAGTTCTGCTGATAATCCACCTGAAAAAGATCTAAAGGCAGTAAGGCAACAAGATGTCTCACCCCCTGAGTCTGGCGATGTAGAAAGGGCACTTTTCGGACTATCAGAGTATGATGGTCTGGCAGACTTAGCGCTTGAGATGCCTGGGACTGTCTCTACAGCTCATGAGGCTTCTGGAGAAGTCGGTGGCTATGAAATGCAAGGCCAGTATAGATTTACTGCGTGGCAGTCGTGGGGTCAGGCAAGAGTAAATCCAGATGATCTTGACAAGATCGTGTTCACTCTAATGAATAATGTAGATCCTGACAGGGGGATTCCTGACAGTAATGGATTTATCTTTATTCCCGACGCTGTGTCAAGAAAATCTGAATCAGAAGCAGAGAGAGATGCACAACAAGCACAGCAAGTGGTACGGGACACCAGAGAAGCAGAGGATGATGATAAAGCAATCATGCGTCAATACAAAGCAGGTCTCGATCAAGCCTGGACAGCAGCAGCAGGACCCGGAACGAATCCGCGAAATTTTGATGCAGGCCTATCAACGGCTTGTGCAGCATACGAGCGAGACTGGCATAATCCTGACCTTCTTGATGGAGTTGCCAGTGCCCACATAACTCTTAAGGGAAAGTACACAAGCGTCATTGATATGATCAATAAGGAGTTTAGCTTTGGCGACGAGAGCCGACGAAAGGCTGCATGGCAAGACTGTAGTAGCGGAATGTATGCACCGGTTAGTGAGTCCACAGAGATAACTCATGAAGAGCTTAGGCTCTGGGAAAGTCTAGGTTCTGAGCAAGCTCTTTCTCCAGCAGAGATTTGGAATTGGGAGAGAAGCTCTAATATCATCTTAGAGCAACAGGGGGACGAAGAGGAACAGCTTGAAGATCCCGTTACTGTGAGAGACTTTAGAAGTGAGACAGATGAGGCAATGCGGCTCTGGATCCCTAGGGTCAGACAGCTACTGACACGGCATCCAGAGATAGGCTGGGCACACGACGCAGCCAGAATGCCCACACTTCCAAGACTTGCAGATGGATCTCCCTGTCCAGCACTGTGCTACTTTTTTATTAAAGATTCTGTTCCAGATGAAAGAATGCTTCACGAAGACTCTGCTCTAGCACTTACGAACTACTACAAGATGAAGAATTCAGATAGTCAGGAGATTCAAGATAGGGTAGCTAGATTTGATATAGCAGTAGAGGATGATCTTTACGGATCACAAGAAGAGGAAAGAGAGCAGGAAGGCGAAGAGGCAGAGGAAGAGAGGCGGCGTGCATCTGTTGTTGTTCCGACATACGGGCGACAGAGAAGAGCACCAACTACAGGAAGATCAAGAGCACTCTCTGAAGCTGGGCGAAGAATAGTGAGAGAGAGGCTTGATAGAGAAGATATACAGGATGACCAAATAGAAAAAGGTGATAAAGACAGCGGACTTGAGACAGAAAGACAGTCAGGCCCTATTCCTCCAGGAGATATGTCAGAGTTCTTTCAAGAAGTAATTAGAGATCTCGGGGGCACACCAAAGGCTGAGCCTGTTAGATTTTTAATAGCTCAGGCAGCATATGAAAACGCAGGAACTACAAATAATCCGCTTGCTACAACTTTTAGCCTTACTGCAGACACAGGTATGACAAAATATAATAACTGCTGCGGTGGTGTCGGTGTTAAGAACTATTCAACATTTGAACACGGTGTAAGCGCAACAGCAAAGACACTAAGCAACGGTCACTATCCAACACTTCTTTCCTTCATTAAGGGTGCGGAAGATAGCACAGCAGAGGAGACCCTGTCTAACACTACTGTTGGAGAGGAGCTAGACACCTGGGGCGGGACCGATGGGGGAAGGTATGCTAGAGGCGTATCAGCTAGGCTTTCACAAAATAGAGAGGCTGAGAACGCTGTGATATCTGCAAGGGGGGCTGTTGTTGATCCCACTAACTCAGTTGCATAAAGATTTATAGAATCATTCCTGGACCAAGCTTTCTCTCGTATATCCTGGTCCGCTCTGGAGAACTTTTGGCAAAAAGCTTGATTAGCTCACCGGCTTTCGCATTCGCTTGATCCTCGTGAAATCCTCCAGCATCTTGGATAGGCCCATCAATCATTCCCTGCTCATCTTGCATCATGTGTGTCATTTCATGAGCAACAGATCTCATAACATCAACTAGTGCTCTATTTTTTGCGTATACTCTGCACTCATTTCCACCGACCATGTAAGCAGCAGTTGTACCTATTCTATGGGGCTTTCTCTGGCTAACGACCTTTATTGTGTATCCGCCCTTAATTGGAAGACTCTTTTCACAGAACAGTACGAAATGTGAAAGCAGATTGAGCTGCTCAGGAGAGAGGTTGAGGTCACCTGATACCAGTAATTTTCTTGACTTTTTCATGTAAATCTCTTTAGATCTATGATATAATTATTCACCGATCGCTAAAATAAGTATCGGAAATTAAAAGAGAGAGATTCAGGCACAATTGGTTTTCTAATTGGATCTAAAGCTAACTGTAAAAAAGGTGAAAGTCGCCAAAGTGCCTGGTGATTAGTAACCATTTTTTCTATACATGAATATTAAAAGATTTCACATTCAGCTAAACATGATAGAGCTTGGAATAATTCCAGCTGTTACAAGGTCAGACTTTTACACTATGGTTCATAGCCTGTGTGAAGATGATCGCAGAAAACTTAATAGAAAGTTTAGAAAGGTCTGGAGAAAAATTGCTAAAACTGATCCGACGATGGCAAAATTCCTCGGTCTTGGTATAAGAGATCCAGAACCCAAGCAT
>Ga0098040_1000666_pt1 | contig 15615 bp, 22 predicted proteins | sample 7_EtaG_FD_75065 | JGI IMG/M metagenome (GOLD analysis project Ga0098040, IMG submission 75065) | Marine viral communities from the Subarctic Pacific Ocean - 7_ETSP_OMZ_AT15161 metaG | ecosystem: Environmental > Aquatic > Marine > Oceanic | place: Pacific Ocean | collected 2015-01-08
ACTGTTACTTAGAAATTGTTGATAAAGTAGATAAGGTGGCGTTTAGCTTTGATAGTATTTTTTATGAAGATTTTTTTTATGATGATGGTATATTAAGTAAGTATGAGAGATGGATGTTTGGGCGAATATTTACTCTTAATAAACTAGCTCAAGATAATATTATAGATTGGAAAAAACCACATCACCTTTTAGGTTGCTCTTTACCACAAGAGTTCTTATATTACAGAGGGTTGGAATTCATTGAAACTATCGATACTAGCAATCCTATTGTTCATGGATTAAGAGGTATAAAGTATGAACCATGGGGACTTCTTGATAAAGTGGGATCTATGGCAGAGTTTGTTGAAATAGAAGATTTTGATTTAGAATTAATTGAATATAATATTGGAGTATTTAGATCATTCATAACATGAAAAATTGGGTTACATTTTTTACGCAAACTGGTTCTGAAATTTATCAATTAATAAAAGAAACAGGCTTTGTGCCAAAAAAAATTATAACAAACAAAAAAAAGAGTTTGTTTGGAAAAGTAAACCCATACTTATTAGATGAATATGGTTATTTAATATATTCAATTTCACCCAATCCAAGTATTGAAGATTATTTTACAGCTCTTAAAGATGTTACAGAAAAGGATATAGTTACGTTGCACGGTTATTTAAGAATCATACCTGATACCATTTGTGACAAGTTCACAATTTTTAACGGTCACCCAGGCCTTATTACTAAATATGAAGTACTTAAAGGTAAAGATCCTCAAAAGAGAGCTTTTGATTTAGGGTTAAAGCAAACAGGATCAGTTATACATCATGTTACATCAGAGTTAGATGGAGGAACAATAGTAGCATCAAGAAACGTAAGTATACGGGAAATGTCTTTAGAAGATGTTTATGATACACTTCATAAAAATTCAGTAAGTCTTTGGAAGCAATTTTTAAAGGAAAATCTTAAGTGAAAGTAGGAATCTCAGGCGCTCAAGGCACTGGAAAATCAACTATAATAAAAAAATTAAAAGTTGATAAAACTATTTGTGACAAGTATGAACTTGTTGAAGAAATAACTAGGAACGTAAAACGCAAGGGTCTTGATATAAATAATCAAGGGAAACAGTATAATCTAACACAGCTTTTAATAATGAACGGGCATATTGAAAACAGTTTAATACAAAATTCAATATTAGATCGCTGTGCTTTAGATGGGCTAGTGTACACAAAATATCTTTGGGAATATGGTAAGGTAGAAACTTGGGTTATGGATTATGCGCTCAGAGTGTTTGAAATGCTATTACCAAAGTATAATCATATATTTTATATCCCCCCAGAGTTTAAGATACACGATGATGGTGTTAGGAGCGTTGATACGGGGTTTAGAGATGATATTGTTAGAATATTTGAATTATATATTTCTACTTTTAATATTAACCCCATTAAGCTTACAGGGTCTGTTGATGAAAGAGTCAAAACAGTTAAGCAATATTTAGATGACACAAAAAAAGAAAGAGAAATTGAACTGCTGATTAATGGTTATACAGGGGATGATAGATCCGAATTAATTAAAAAACATTTTACGTTAGATATAAAGTAAGAAGGTAAAAATGAATAAACAAGCTGAAGCAACCCATTTAGGAAAGGTATCAAAATATCCACAACAATATGATACTAATGTGTTAGTACGGGTTCCACGAATAGAAAATAGAGTACAGTATAATATTCCAGAAAACAAACACACCCCACTACCTTTTGTAGGGTATGATACATGGAATGCATATGAAGTTAGTTTTTTAACAGAGAAAGGATTGCCAGTCACAGGTGTTTTAAAAATAGTATATCCATGTGATAATAAATTTATTGTGGAAAGCAAGTCATTAAAATTATATTTAAATTCTTTTAATATGTCTATGTTTGGGCAAACAAAGGGAGAGGGTATAAATATTGTAACACGCATGATTAAGGAAGATTTGTCAAGTTTTTTAGAAACCCATGTAAGGGTACATTGGTTTACTGATGCACATCTTACTTTTCAGGAATCAATATTTGATGGATATCTTTCAATAGAAGATGAAGTTGATATGGACACTCTGCGGTTTAGAGAGTTTAAAGAAGCCCCGCATATTATTAAGGTGGAACCAACAAACGAACTACACATAGTAAAAATAAAATGTGATTTATTACGCAGTAACTGTAAAGTAACTCATCAGCCAGATTGGGGAACATTATTTTTATATGCTAACTCATACAGTCGTTTAGACTTACGTAGCTTGGCTTATTATATCGTTTCTTTTAGAAACGAAAATCATTTTCATGAAGAGGTAGTTGAAATGATTTATAAGAGATTATATGAAAAAATACAACCAGAAGATCTTATGGTTGCGGCAGTATACACGCGTAGAGGAGGGATTGATATATGTCCCTCACGTGCTACTAGTAGTGATTTATTAGATAATAATTTAATTACCCCAACTGCTTTGTGTATTAAGCGGTTTAGACAGTAGGAGGATGTATGTTAAAATATGCTAACGGTAATAAGCCGAGAACAGAAGAAGAAAAAAAAGAAATAATAGCAAAGGCTGCAAAAGCTTATGAGGCTTATATGGATGCTTTAGGATTTAATTGGAGGGAAGACCCTAATAGTACTGATACTCCAATTAGGGTTGCAAGAGCGTTTGTAAATGATTTAGCAGAGGGGTGTTATAATTTATCTCCAAAGATTACTGCTTTTGACAATGTGGATCAGTACGATGGGATGGTGTTTCAAGGAAATATTAAAGTGCACTCTCTTTGCTCTCATCACCATTTACCATTTATAGGGTATGCTCATGTGGCATATATTCCTGGAAAAGGAGGCAAGGTTATCGGGCTTTCAAAATTAAATAGAATAGTAGAATGGTTTGCTCGCAGACCCCAGGTACAAGAAAATTTAACAATGCAAATTCATAAACATATTGATGGTGTATGCATTGGTAATAAAGGAGTTGCAGTTATGGTTGAAGCTAATCATATGTGTGCATGTGTAAGAGGTGTCAAGCATGACTCAACTATGAAAACTGCTCGAGTGAGCGGTTGTTTTTTAGATAATGATGATAATTCTAGAGCAGAATTTTATTCATTTATCAGAGATCTTAAACGAACAGATTAGAGAGGAAAAAAATGAAAAAACAAGCAGTATTATCACTATCAGGTGGTATGGATAGCTCAACTGTATTGCTTCATTTACTAGCAAAGGATTATGAAGTAACAGCAGTAAGCTTTGATTATGGGCAAAAACACAACGTTGAATTACAGCGTGCAACTGAACTTGTAGCTTTTTTACAATATAATGGACTAGATGTTAATCATCATATTATTAAATTAGATGGGCTACAAGGGCTGTTACATTCACATTTAGTAAAGGGTGGAGATGATGTTCCAGAAGGGCATTATGAGGAAGCTAATATGAAAGACACTGTAGTTCCAAATAGAAATAAGATGATGAATTCAATAATTCAAGCAGTGGCACTCTCATTAGCAAATACAAAAATGGCAGATGTAGTAATTGCTATGGGTATACATGCTGGAGATCATGCAATTTATCCTGACTGTCGTCAGGAATTTCGAGATGCTGATTTTGAAGCATTTAAAGTAGGCAACTGGGGATCAGATCGAGTTACAGTGTATACACCATATTTGGATATTGATAAATATGGTATTCTTAAAGATGGGGAAGAGTGCTGTGAGCAATTAGGTGTAACTTTTGATGAAGTATACAAGAGAACAAACACAAGTTATAAACCAATTAAACATTACTACCGCCCTGAAACAAACGCTTTTAAATGGTACTCAGACTACAAATCAGCTTCATCAGTAGAAAGAATAGAAGCATTTTTGAAATTAGGTAGACCTGACCCTGTTGAATATGCTGATAGAACGGGTCCAGTTGATTGGGATATAGCTAGAAAACATGTTGAGCAGGTTTTAGCGGAGCACGAAGATGTTTATAAATCCTAAAATTGCAGTAGAAAACAGGTGGATTAAAAACATTGAATCAGAATGGATCCAGCCGAATGCTATTGATATCTCAGCTGATAGGTTATTTAAAATGGACTTGGAAAGTCCATTTTATATAGGTGATAGAGAAAAGCATCATAGAGATAGAATTGAAGTTCCTGTAGATAAAGATAGAATATGGAATCTATCAGCCGGGTCATATGATTTTATTAGTAAGGTGTATGTTAATATGCCAACAGAGACAGTTGGCTGGGTTCGAGTTAGAAGTACATTTAATCGAAACGGTGTAAATGTAGGCTCAGGGTTTTATGATAGTGGGTATAAAGGCCCTATTTGCGGAACACTTTATGTTACAGGCGTATCACAAATAAAACAGGGTACTCCAGTTGGGCAATTTATATTTGCGAAAAGTGATAGTGAAGGTGTTTATGCAGGCGGGTATAATACTGAAGAGGGTGACCTCCCAACTCATATACAGTAGGAAATATTATGGCTAAAAAAAGTCCTTTAGAAAAGCGTTTTGGAAAGCGTGGAAAAAAAGGAGATATAGGAGAGAAGTGGCTGTTAAAAGTTTTACGAGAAAGTAAACAGTATGAAGAGGTTAAAGATTTTTCTAAAGAATATAAAATGCAGGAACTAGGGATTGATGGATCTATAAAAAAGAAAAGCTGGTATAGACCTTATTATTATGACTGTAAACATAACCTTTATAAAAAGAGTAACGGGACTTTTCAAATTTACTTAGAATGGACAAAAAAATATAGTGGCAAGCCTGGGTGGTTTCATACTTCGAGTGCTAATAGGATTTATCATGTTAGTGTAAAGAACAACACATCTATTTTTTATGATTTAAAACAAATGAAAAAGCGTATTAGAGAACAAAAAGATTTAGGCCATGTTAAGGTAGTTTTTAAAAAGTTGAAAGAATCATATATTATAATCGAGTATAATGATCCAGCTTTTCAAGATTTATTAAGATTTCAATATTAGGAGAAATAAAATGTTTGATGGAATGATTATGTTTACAATATTATTCGTAGCTATATTAGCAATGGGTTATTTAGTAAATAAAGAAGGTAAAAGACTTCAAAATAAAAGGAAATAAAATGAATAAGTCAAAATTAGATCGGTTTATTTTAAAATATAATTTGGGTGGAGCTGTTGATAGCGTAAAATGGCGCAGTAAAGGGGATGTTTTAAGTACATCATTTATTACACCAGACAAATGCTTATTGGGGAGCGTAAGTGTAACTAATTTTTCTTTTGAAGATAATGTATTGGGCGTTTATTCCACTACTCAGTTACAGCGAATTTTAAATGTTATGAGTGATAACATTGACTTAACGGTTACAAAGATTGATGAGAAAGCTATATCATTAAAGATAACGGACAGTAATGCAACTGCTAATTTTATGTTAGCTGATTTATCAGTTATTAATACACCACAAAGTATGAAAAATGTACCCACCTTTGATACTAAAATAAACATTGATAATAAATTTATTGATACTTTTGTTAGAGGTAAGAATGCTTTAGCAGAAGCGGATAGCTTCACTATAGTGAAAAACAGAGATGTAAAAATAATAATAGGATACTCTACAACCAATTCACATAGAATTGAAATACCAGTAAAAACAACAGAAGCATTTTTATTAGATTATATTTCTTTTGATGCTAATATTTTTAAAGAAATTTTATTAGCTAATAGAGAGTGTGTATCCGCAGTGTTAGAAATCTCTAGCCAGGGGCTAGCCCATATTATTTTTAAAATAGATAATTACACTAGTGAATATTATATGACAGCACTTCAGAATATATCATGATTAATAATGCAGAACATTATATTTGGGCAGAAAAATATAGACCTAGTTCTCTAGAGACCTATATAGGCAATGACCATTTAAAAGAAAAGGTAGACCGATATCTTAAAAATAATGATATACCACATCTATTGTTTTATGGAAAAGCTGGGACGGGAAAAACAACATTAGGAAAAATAGTAGTTAACAATATAGACTGTGATTATCTTTATATCAATGCTTCAGATGAGCGAAATGTTGATACTGTTAGAGATAAAATAAAAACGTTTGCTTCGTCTGTTGGGTTTAAGTCATTAAAAGTTGTTATTTTAGATGAAGCTGATTATTTAACACCAGTTAGTCAAGCTGCATTAAGAAATTTGATGGAAACGTTTTCGAGACACACGAGGTTTATTTTAACTTGTAATTATGTTGAACGAATAATAGATCCTATACAGTCTCGATGTCAAACGTATAATATATTACCGCCTGCAAAAAAAGATGTTGCAGTTCATTTAAAACATATATTAGAAACAGAGAATATTGAGTTTAAATTGGATGAAATTGCTATGATAATAAATGCTAGCTATCCGGATATTAGACAGGTTATTAATTCTACACAACGTCAAGTAGTGGATAAAACACTACAGCTGGATGTAAGCTCTATTATACAAAATAGTTATAAAATAAAGTTGTTGGAAATGTTACAAAACGGTAGTAAATTTAATGATATTCGACAGCTGGTTGCAGACAACACTGTTAGCGATTATTCTGAATTGTATAGGTTATTATATGATGAAGCAAGCATTTATGGGAAACCATATACTTCAGAAATAATATTAGAAATTGCAGAAGCACAGTATAAAGATGCCCATGTGGTAGATAAGGAAATTAATTTTATGTCACTAATAATAAATTTATTAAAAATAGTAAGGAGACGATAATGGATGAAGTATTAAATAGAAAAATGCAAGAAGCCGCCAATCAAGTAGATATATCACAAACTACACCAGTTTCTTGTGAGAAATGTGAAGGAAAAACATTTAAGCAAACACTTTTATTGCGAAAAATATCTTCTATAGTTTCACCAACTGGACAGGAGATGTTAGTCCCTGTAGCAGTATTTGCGTGTGAAATGTGCGGACATGTAAACAGCGATCTTATAGACAGTCAATTAGCCAAATGACAATATTTGACTGGTTAACCCAGATCCGAGTATATAAGAAGTCTTGGGAATCTTTTTCTGAGACTGATCAGAAAGTTTTTCAACCTTATATGATTAATAGGTTTTTATCTATGGATCAAGATTTAATTTATATTATCAATTATTTTCAAAAATATTCTATTGGACTGTTACAATCAAAAGATGTATATAAATGGTATTGTGAGGTTGTACCTAGAGGAAAAAAATGGAATAAATATATTAAATCAAGCAAAATAAAAAAATATGATACTAACATAGTTGATATTATTAAAAAACATTATGAGATTGGAACAAATGAATGTCGCCAGTGTTTGAATTTATTGTATGAAACAACAGATGGGAAGAAAAATTTAAAACAAATTTTAAGGCTGTACGGAAATGAAGAAAGTAAGTTATAGCCAATTATCATTATATGGGGAGTGCCCATTTCATTGGAAATTGCGATATATTGATAAACTCTCTATCAGTGAGACAACAATCCATTTGTTGTTTGGAACTGCTATGCATACAACATTGCAGTTATATTTAACAACAATGTATAATGAATCAATAAATATTGCTGACAGTTTAGATCTTAATTCAATATTACGAGACGAGTTAATAAAGGAATTTAAAAATGCACAAAAAAAAGATGGAAAAAAGCCATGTACACGGATAGACCTTGATGATTTTTTTAATGATGGGGTGCTTATTATTGAGTGGTTTAAGAAGCGTCGATCTGAATATTTTGTTAAGCGAAATTGGGAATTAATAGGATGTGAGGTTCCCCTTAATATAGAATTAGAAAAAGGTATTAGGTTTGTTGGGTATATGGATGTTGTATTACATCACATCCCCACTGGGAGATATAAAATTATTGATATAAAGACATCAACTCGTGGATGGAATAAATATCAAAAAAAAGATAAGAATAAAATAGCGCAGCTATTATTGTATAAATATTTTTTAGCTAAACATCGGAAGCTTTCAATTGATGATGTTAGTGTTGAATATTTTATAGTTAAGAGAAAATTATGGGAAAGGAGTGAGTTCCCACAAAAACGTGTTCAACTTTTCGTCCCCGCTAATGGAAAGGTTAGTATGAATAGGGCAACAAAAGCTTTACAGGCGTTTTTAGATAATGCATTTGATGAAAACGGGGAGTATAATAATAAGGAAGTTACATCACCCAGTAAGCATGCATGCAGGTGGTGTGAATTTAATCAGACAGAACACTGTACAGATGGGGTAAAATGAATAGATCTAGATCAATAGGTATCAATTTGCGGGAAATGCTTGGCATAGAAGATAAGTGTTTTCAATTGTTAAAACATTGTAGAACCGTTACTAAGGGTGCATTTTGTATTATTTTTTATCATGATGATATACCAGAAACAGAAATTAAGCAATTTGTTAACAAAAACTCTGAAATATTATTTGACCTTGTTACCCAAATAACATCTAATCGTGATGAGTATGTATTTTTTTTAATAAACAGTGACGCATCTATTAACGATAATTATCGGTATCTATTTAGAGGGCCTGTTTTAAGAGGGTTAACTGAGTATTTAGATTTAATAAAACATATAAATAGTAGAGATAAGCGTTGAAGAAAAAAGCATACATAACACACCCAACTTTTAAGGGGTATTGTGGACACAAGTTTACTCAAATGTTGCAAGCTTATACTATAGCAAAATTATTTGATTTAGAGTTTGCTTATACACCAAATATTTTTCTTAGCGGTTATAGATTAGACGGGCATTTTACAGAATTAAAAGATTTAAACCCAAAAATGGAAACAATATTATCATTAGGGGATCATAAAAGATCTTATAATGAACTTAAAGAAGAATACGGTAACATAGATAGGGATGTTTTAATATGTATGGGTAGAAACAAGTGGCCTGGTTGCTACCCAACTGATACTTTGAGATGGTATAAAGAAGGAATAATTGAAAAGGAGTATTTTACAGAATCAGTTAAGGAATTTACTGATATATATTTTAAGAAAAAACCAATAAAAAAGACAAATGATTTAAGTGTAGCAATTCATATTAATAGAGGGAAGGATTGGGATAGTGATCGGCATAGGTATGAAAAAGACAGTAGATGGCCTCGTTATTTTTTTCCTATGAGTTATTATGATAATATAATAAACCATATAAAGGATGTTTTTGATGATAAAGCAATTGAATTTAAAATTTATACAGAAACACTTCATTCTGAAGAAATTGTTAGTTACTTTTCTAATAAGAAAGATATAGAAGTTTGCACTGGGCCAGACCGGCTACCTACCAGAGATATTTATTCATTTGATCAAGCGTTTCAAATTGAGTATTGTAAAATGATACCCGGCTTAATAGATAAGGCGCCAGATGATGGGGGCCCTCGATTTTATAGTAAAATGTTAAACCATCACCGGGCTATGGCTGCTAATATGACTAATACTCTCTTATGGCTAAATGAGATAAATAATATAACTAACAAGTTTATTTGTAGCGATATTTTTGTATCTTGTAACAGTTCTTACTCTATAGCAGCAAATTATTTTAGATATAATAAACCGACAATTTATTATCATAATAATCATTTTGATAGAGTAGTAGGAGGGGGAGATAAAGGACACTGTGATGGAATGTTAGGGTTTATGGATACAGACCTTGAGGGTAATTTTAATAAGGATTATTTAAATCAATTGATTAGAGGAAAATAGGAAGCTAAAAAAATGAAAGTTGGAATAGTGGGTTCAAGAAGATATGAAAATAAAATGAAAATAAAGAATTTTATATTTAAGTTAAAAGAAGACCACGGGGCCGGTATTGTTATTATAAGCGGTGGATGCAAGGACGGAGCTGATAAATATGCTAAAAAGTATGCTTTAGAACTAGGTGTCCAGTATGAAGAGTATCCACCAGCCCATTTTCATCATAATCTGTATTGTCCGTTACCAGAACATCTATATAATAAACAATATCGTGTATCAAATTTTTTTGTTAGAAATAAACAGATAGCAAAACAGAGTGATATGGTAGTGGGGTTTATACCGAAGGGTGTTATATCAAATGGAACAAATTCAACTTTAAAATATGCAAAACAATTTGAAAAAAAGACAGTGATTATTGACTAAATATATATATATAGATATACTAGAAGTTAGGAGATATACAATGATTACAAAATTAACTTCAGTTAAGATTTTAACTAGTTTATATGAAAGATTTAAGGTTTTAACTGTCAACACAAAAATGTCATTACAAAAGATTACTAATAGGTCTATATTTTTATATATAAATGATGATCAATACAGAGAAAAGATAGATACTACAGATAATTTACATATTAGTGGTAGCAATTTTTAAGAAAGAGGATTTTATATGTCAAAGAAGAAAATTTTACTGTTATCAGATGATTTGAGAATGCACTCTGGAGTAGCCACTGTATCTAAGGATATAGTGTTTAGTACCATTAATCATTATGATTGGGTACAGCTAGGCGGAGCTATTAAACATCCAGATGAAGGAAAAATTATTGATTTAAAAGATGTTTTAAAGCAAGAAAAAGGCGTAGAAGGCACCCCATATTGTAAAATATATGCAACTAGCGGGTATGGAAACCCCGATACTTTGAGAGAGGTGATTGCTATGGAGTCCCCTGATGCAATTCTCCATTATACAGACCCAAGATTTTGGCAATGGCTATATCAGATGGAGAGAGAGTTTAGAACTAATATTCCATTATTTTATTATAATATCTGGGATGATATACCAGACCCGTATTATAATGAATTATTTTATAGAACATCAGATTTGTTAATGGCTATTTCAAAACAAACATACGGAATTAATAAAAGAATACTTTCTGATTATGAAGATTGGCAAGTGACATATGTGCCCCATGGAATAAGCTCACAGCGATTTTTTAAACTAAATCCTAACAGTGATGCTCTTATTAATTTTAAAGCTAAGTATAATATTGATAAGTATGAATATAAGATTTTATACAGCAACCGAAACATAAGACGTAAAATGCCAGGAGATGTTGTTCTTGCTTATAAGCATTTTATGGATAGTTTACCTGAGAGTGAACGACAGAAATGCGTAATGGTGTTTCACACCCAGCCAGTTGATGATAATGGGACTGATTTACCAGCGGTCTGCAAAGCTCTAATACCTGATTACCCGGTAGTTTTTACACATCATGTTGGTAGCGGCCCAATGGATGATAATGAAATGAATCTACTTTTTAATAGTATTGATGTTTATATTAATTTAGCTTCTAATGAGGGGTTTGGATTGGGTAGCTGTGAAGCACTATCAGTTGAAAAGCCTATTATTATAAATGTTACAGGCGGTCTTCAGGATCAGTGTGGGTTTAAAAAGGAAGATGGGACATACTTAACTTCAGAAGATTATATAGAATTAAAAACAAACCATAAGGGTGTTTATAAAGAGCATGGAGAGTGGGTCAAGCCAGTATGGCCGACAAGTACAAGTTTACAGGGATCACCGATAACACCTTATATTTTTGATGATAGATGTGCGTTTGAAGACGCTGGGGATGCCCTGAAAGGGTGGTATGATGCCGGCTCGGATGAGAGAGCGAGATGCGGGCGACTAGGTTATGAATTTGTAAAAACTGAAAAGATTGGAATGGATGTGGAACATATGGGTAATAATTTTATACAATCAATGGATACAGCATTTGAAAAGTGGACTCCGAGAGAAAGATTTACGTTGGAGGCTGTATAATGAAAAAAGCAATATTAATGAAAGGCCCCTTTAATACTAGGTCAGGGTATGGTGATCACGCTCGTTCTATTTTTTATGCTTTATATGATAGTGACAAGTATAATATAATGGTAATTGATGTTAGATGGGGTGATACTCCACGTAACTTTCTTCAAAAAGATAATACAAGACATCAGCAGTTAGCAAATAGCTTTCTCACCCGTCCATTAGAAACACAACCAGATATCTATATTGATGTTAGAATACCTAATGAGTTTGAAACTGTTGGTAAATTTAATATAGGAATTACAGCCGGTATAGAGACAAACGCTATTTCTCAAAAGTGGATTGAGGGGTGCAATAAAATGGATCTTGTGATAGTCCCATCAGAGCATTCAAAATCAGGTGTTGTTAATACTGCATATGATGTTATGCAACAATTACCAGATGGAACACAACAAAAAGTTGGTGCGCAAAAAGTTACTAAGCCTGTTGAAGTGTTGTTTGAAGGAATTGATGATACAGTTTTTATGCCACTGAAAGTGGGAGAAATAGAAAAGAGCTTTTTACAATATATAAACAATATTGTTCCTGAAGACTTTGCGTTTCTTTTTGTCGGCCAATGGGTTAAGGGTGGATATGGGGAAGATAGAAAAGATATTGGTAAGCTAATTAAAGTGTTTTATGAAACATTTGCAAATCAAAAAAAACGACCAGCTTTAATTTTAAAAACAAGTGGAGCTACGTTTTCTGCTATCGATAGGGCTGAAACTATATCTAAAATACATGATATAAAAAGTAAATTTCCATCTGATTGGGCGCTACCTAATGTTTATCTCTTGCATGGAGATCTGTCAGAGAAAGAAATGAATCTCCTGTATAACCATCCAAAGATTAAATGTATGGCCTCTTTTACACATGGAGAAGGATTTGGGCGCCCATTATTAGAAGCTACAATGGTAGACCTACCGGTAATAGCATCCGGGTGGAGTGGGCAATTAGATTTTTTAGATTCTAATTATTCAATTCTTTTGTCTGGAGCTTTAGAGCAAGTTCCAAAATCAGCAGTTTGGAAAGACATTATCATACCAGAAAGTCAATGGTTTGTAGTTAATGAGCATAAAGCTTATACAGCGCTTACTGGTGCTATAAAAAACAAATATGAAATTAAAACACGCGCTAAACAACTAGGAAAAAGGAATAGAAAGAAATACACGTTACAGGAGATGCAAAAATTGCTTACTGAAATTGTAGAAAAATATACCAGTAACCTTTCAACGCCTGTATCTCTCCAACTTCCAAAATTAAAAAAAGTTGGTACAGAATCTCCAATGCAGTCTGATTCATCACCACCTAAAATTAAATTACCAAAACTTAAAAAGATTATATGATATGAAAATAATAAGTAATTGCTCAATTTGTAAGGAACACTCTTTACATGTTATTGAAAGCGAGCAAACCACCTTGATGCAATGTCTATACTGTGGATATGCTACTTCAGAAAAATTTTATGGAACAAAAGAAGAAAATGAAGAATTTAAACGATTATCGCCTGATTTTCAAAAATGGTCAAAATATGATAATAATCGAATTTGGATACCAGGCGTTCTAACTTTACCAGAAGGGATGGTAAGCGCTGTTGATGTTCCAACAGAAAAAGGATCTGTTATGAGATGGGCATACAGTGAAATGAAAGAAATACCTGAAGATGAGCAACATAAATATCCAGGCCCTGATGGAACGAATTTTACACAAATGTATGATAATGAAAATCCAAAAATTTTCGAAAATTTTTATGACTGTCTGAAAGAATTAAATGAAAAAGCTAAGGGGAGTAGAGAGCAGCAAATAAGTAAATTAAAGCTTCCAAAGTTAAAAAGAGTTAAATAAATATGAGAGTATTGTATGCCTACAATTTATAAACACACCGTTACTAGATCTCAGACAGTTATTGAACCTAAAAAAGTTAGACCGGGCGCAATAGTTCAATTCTCTTACTCTGAAGGGAAAAGTGCTGTAAGACCGCTTGTTATGACTCTTGCTAATGGGTATTATGATAAGAAAGTTAATAAAACACCAGGTCAATATGTAATACACGGTCTTAATCTTAATTATTTACCTAGGCGACACTTTCAAGATATACGGGAATCTTTAGAGCGTGCCCCTATTTTAGGTCAAGCAATAAAATTTGGAGTAGAAGAGAGAGATAATTACGGTAGATTTTTAGAAGAAAACAAAAGGTATACAAAATTACTTTTACCGATCAGCGGTACATATGATAGAGCATACATGGGACTTGGAGTAGCACAAACACGCGTGCTTATGGAAGGAGTTTATGGTCAGATAAAGCCATGGCTGAAAAACTATGACTGTTATAGGATTTACAAGGCACAGTATATTTCCAATATTAAAGGAATCAGATATAAATTTTTATAATGAAGATTTCTTATTCTATACTTACCCATAATGAGTCAACATCACTGCAGAAATTATTAGACTTTTTAATTAAATATAAAGATGACAGTGATGAGATTGTTATATTAGACGACTATTCTGACAGAGAAGAAACTAAAGAAATTTTAGATGTGTATACTTCAATTTATGATGTGAAGGTTGAACAGCGACATTTATTTGCACACTTTGCAAATCAGAAAAATCATTTAAAAAAAATGTGTACTGGAGATTATATTTTTAATTTAGATGCAGATGAAATACCCAAGTTACATTTAATTAGAAATATAAAAGCTATTTTAGAAATAAATGAGCAGATTGATTTAATATTAGTTCCTAGAATTAATACTATTGATGGATTAACATCTGAGCATATTCAAAAATGGGGATGGGCTGTTGATGAAAGAGGGTGGGTAAACTTCCCCGATTGGCAAGGTAGAATTCATAAAAATAGACCTAATATTAGATGGAAAAATGCTGTACACGAAGTTATGGAGGGATACAAAGAGTATTCCTTTTTACCGCCTGAGGAAGAATATTGTATTGTGCATCATAAAGTAATTGATAAGCAAGAAAAACAAAATGAGTTTTATAGAGGTATAAATTAATGAAAGCATTAGTTACAGGCGGTGCCGGTTTTGTGGGCACTAATTTAATAAAGAGATTATTAGAGGGCGGGCATCAAGTTGTATCAGTAGATAATTATTCTACAGGTACAAAAGAAAACCATCAAGACGGGTGTTTATATCATGATTTTGATTTATCGAGTCAACACACACTTGGGATATATGTAGATCACGGAACATATCCATCTTGGAGAGAGGAGAAATATGAAGTAATATTTCATATGGCTGCATTAGCAAGAATACAACCGTCGTTAAAAGGCCCTTATAAATGTATATCTAATAATTTTACGAGCACTTTAAATATATTAGAATATGCTAGAAGAAAAGATATAAGAGTAGTTTATGCAGGGTCGAGCTCAGTTCATCATGGATTATATGAGAGCCCATATGCGTGGTCAAAGTTTAGCGGCGAAGATTTATGTAAGTTATACAGTAATGTATATGATATGGATACAGCGATATGTAGATTTTATAATGTTTACGGGCCCCATCAAATAGAAGATGGGATGTATTCTACTGTAATGGGAATTTTTCAAAAACAGTACAGAGAAGGACTGCCATTAACTATAGTTGGTGATGGAAAGCAGAGACGAGACTTTACTCATATAGATGATATTGTAAATGGGTTAATAAGATGTTCAGAACAACCGTTTAGAGCTGAAGTATTCGAATTAGGTAGGGGTAAGAATTACTCTATAAATGAAGTTGCGAATATGTTTGGTGAAGTATATCCAAAAGAATATCTTAAACAGAGGCCGGGGGAATATGATGTTACTTTAGCAGACTATTCGTTAGCGAAAAGAATTTTAAATTGGGTACCAAAAGTAAATTTAAAAGACTATA
>Ga0098040_1000667_pt1 | contig 15602 bp, 13 predicted proteins | sample 7_EtaG_FD_75065 | JGI IMG/M metagenome (GOLD analysis project Ga0098040, IMG submission 75065) | Marine viral communities from the Subarctic Pacific Ocean - 7_ETSP_OMZ_AT15161 metaG | ecosystem: Environmental > Aquatic > Marine > Oceanic | place: Pacific Ocean | collected 2015-01-08
AAAGAAGTTCCGCTCCCACCATGAATGTAGTTGATAAAAAGAACCGCGCCCCTAAAGATAAAGGGATATTAGATAGGGGGGCTATAGCCACCGCCGAAAACATGAATTTAAAACCAAAAAAGACCCTAGTGGCAATAGTAGATTCGCTTCTTAAAAAGAATAACTCTTCATGGCGGAAGCGTGGCGTAAAAAACAGCAATCTTAATTTAAAAGCAGAACAAAGCACATTAAAATCTATGCCTATAAAAAAAATAAACGAATTACCAAATCAAATTAATGCTTTAATGGCTATTGCTTCCGGGCCCGAAAACGAAAAATCCTTAAATGTAGATACTACTAAATTAAATCCAGTCGACAAGGACAATAATGATTTTTATCATGAAAATTTTGCAAATTTAAGACAAGTTAATATGTTAGTTGGATATGAAAAGGTCAATGGAGAATCTCAAATGAAAAGCCCTATTTACAAAAAACTCAAGCAAGAAGACTTAAACTCTTTGCCGGCCGGCCAAATGGCCTTTTGCAAAACTATTCAATATGAAAATGTTGAGGTTGGTATTGAACGAAATAGAGAACTCGAACTTCCAGTATATAATGAAGCTTTCGTAATAAAAAGTGATAATTCATCTATGACCAATGCACCACCTCGTTCTTCGACAGTAAGCAAAAAAGCAAAAGAAAGAAGTGAGATAAAAAATCCGGAGCAAATCATAAAAATAAAAATGGACCCAACAAACATATATACTGACAATAACTTTGTAGGAACAAACCCAGATAACTCTGCTCCAAAGATCAACAGGAAAACTCCTCGACCAAAACGAGGAAATCCTCCGAAGCCTAGACAATCAACAGTCAGAACCACCGCCCCAGCAGTGACACCCCAGCGCCCCATGCCAACCGGGCCCGGCCCAATGGGTGGCGGTTCTAGAGGAGGTTATTAGTTATGGCAGCAAAAAAAGGAGGCGCCTCAAACCCAACAAGCACAGTCATTCTTCAAACAACTAAAACTCAAAAATATGCTGATGATGGAGAACCACAAGAAGAGTCCAGCATCTTCCTCGATGAAAACAACATGCCAGTAATTGAAACCCTAGGAGCCCCAACCATCGCCGGCGCCGACACGACCGAGGAAGATTCCTTTGCCGCCAATAAAAATAAGATCGACGACGCCACCTCCGGAGAATCTGGGATCCCCACCGGCGACGAGCTTGATATACAGGATTCCAATCTAGCAACAATGGATCAAAACGAACTAGACCAAATGAGTACCGGTGGCATGGGCGCCGCCGGAGCAATGGGGAACGCAGACCCCGCCTTCGAAGAGTTGATGGCTACAGTTACAGTCTCTGCAAAGGAACAAATACAATCGGCTTATATTCCAGATTGGGTTCAGGTAGAGTGGGGATTGATGAAAAACGCCGGCGCCGAAGGCGAAGACCTCGTTCCAGTCCCGGCATGCCAAGCCCAAAGTGGCGTAACAGAAAAATCGTCCAATTATGTCTTTGATATGACAAGTGATTTTCATTCCTTGTTTATACGTGCACCAGTTTTTTTAAAAGGTTTAGGTAATGATTTGGCAGCAAATACCGGCGGTACAGTTTCTCAATCTATGATAGAGCGCTACGGCGCCCATGATGTAATAAGAACTGTGCTCGGCAAAGTTTGGATCCGAAGAACGGTAGGCTCAGGGATGTTCATGCCTCCGATTGTTTTTGCACAATCAGGACTAGGCACTATGGATATGGCTAGCGCGCTTTCTTCTGCTAAAAGTACATACCACGGAGACACCGCGATCACGCCGGATACTCCTCGTGTTGAGCAAAAACTTAGCTTTTATGCCTTTGTCTGGGCCCAAGGTCAAAATACTTCACCAGGAGCGGGATATATACCTGCTAACCCTCAGGGCCCGTTCGGACAATCTGACGATGATGGACTTTATACTCAGGAACGAGTACAAATAACAAACGTGACCCCCGTGCCCAATGGCTTAGGCGCAGGCCTCGCAGCGGAAGCAGTCGACGATGCATCTGAAATTTGGGAAATCTGGGCCGAGTGGAAAAAGAATAATGACTTACCACTTTTCGAAAGTATAAGAGGTAGAGTTGAACTAGATCAGGCCGGCAACAATCCTTTAACTAGATTCAAATACGACCATGTACATAAAATTTCTACCCCGTTTACTTATAAAGAAACCGTTGAACAGAACATTTCAAATCCATTGGTTGTTAAATTGGATCCAAAGTACAATTTCTTAATTGAGAATTATGAAAGTTATATTGGACAAACACCAACGATACCAGAAAGTATTTTACCACATGCTTTACTTATCGCAGCAAAATATCAAGGATCCTCCGCTGTTCAAGATATTGCAGATCCAACAGGGCTTAACCACCACAAATTTTTATCTTTGGACGGCGCCATCCCAGATGCTTTTATAACCCATATAGTTGGATCCACAGACCAAGAGACGGGAGAATTCACCCCAGAATATTTAAAGAATGTTAGTGGGGGACAATACTTTGATGCCTGGGCACTTGCTATTGAAAAAGCTAAAAATGGGCTTTTACCCGCCTTCGGAGCAATAAACAAAAATTCAGAACTTCAAAAACTAGCAAATGATTATAAAACACAAATTCTAATTCCTAAAGAGTGGTCACCTGCGGCATATGGTTCCTTGGAAAAAATGAAAGGAAAATTCCCAATGATGGTCGAGTTAGCTTTTTCAGCCCCTCGTTCAGGTCAAGTAATGGATCTTTTAAGGGGAGGCGAAATACTCCCCGATCCTGAATCCATTGATTTCACCCCTTCAAGCGAAGCCACCGAGTATCCCGGATTGTGGTATGCCCTTTTAAGAGCCTTTATTGATGGTAAAGATCCTTGTGTTGAAGAAAATTCTGTTGTTGTACCTAACACCTATAGCGTAGGTGGCGCACCCACAAGAAAAAGACTTCTTAAGGAAATGGATTTTTTGGACTTTTTAGCTAAATTTAATAATGTTGAAACGTCTTACCTTAACATGGACCAGACCTCTGGTATTCATTATATTCAAAATGTTGAACCCGTGGCCACAATCATACCAACTGGATTAACCGATAGAAATAGAAATGAAACTAAATCTTTGTTTGCGGCCGTAGATTTAGTCGAAGGGTCACAACACCAAGTTACGGATCTTTCGGCAGCCACGAATATACTTATTGAAGGTATGGATGACCTTATTAAAGAGAAGACAAGAACCTATACAGATATTTTAGAAGGTAAAATAGCATGCTCAGAAACCTTGTTTTGGAAGATAACTAAACATGGATTAGACGAAGACGGAAATATTATTGATGACCCAATTCAGACTTTCTATTATCCCAATATTAAAGAAGCCAACTATTTTGAACTTCTTGATTCTCAAGTAAAATATGGCAAAGATTATGTTTATGAGATCACCGCAATCAATATTGTTTTTGGTACTGAATATGAACTTAAAAATGTTTTGACTCCGATTGTTTCAACCGGTGGAAAGTTTGATAGCTCCAACCCAAATCTTGCGACATGGAAAGCCAACACCATCTTCGAAGACGAGGAAGGTAACATCATACACCCAGATCTCTGGGTTCAAGAGTATAATTCTTCTGGGAACGAGCTTGAAACTTGGGCCGGCGACCCAATATTCGTTCCATCAGATTTGGATCTTGGATGGCAAGATATTGTTTTAGAAGATGGTTTTGGTGGATATTGGGCGGATAGCGCAATATACAACTATCAAACAAAAGATTTCCTTTCGTTCCTGCAACACTCAAACGCTGCAGGCATGAGATCTCCAACTAGATTTGGAAATATAACCCCCAATACCCAGTTGACAGTTCTAGATGGGATCAGGCCAGCAAATGATCCATCTTGGGGAATCCCCGGAACGAAGCTCTCTTTGCCATCTAACATCGCAACACATTGGACTCTAAGTATTGATGTTCTTTCTAGGCCTTCGGTCAGAATTATAGAAGCTCCATATCATTCAACATTGGTTAAAGTTTTGGATCGACCACCGTTGCCTCCTTTGGTTACCACTGTGCCTTATAAAGATATGAATGACAAATATCTGCTTACTTTAGAGGGAAACACTGGCGAGTTAAATGCGGAACCAATTTCACTTAGACTCGAAGATGAAGAACTAATAGAGAAACAAATCTTAGCACAGGGAAGTCCAGAGCCTCCAATGCTTAATTTTTATGCAGACGATACCCCAGAAGCGTTTGAAATATTTAGAATTGATCCGCCCGAGACAGAATCTGAAATAATGAGCAACGAGAACGAACAATTTTATCCGCCAACTTCATATGATAGTTTTAGAAAAAAAGCGAATTATAGACAGTTATTGGCCCCAGACACTGTTTCAAAATCCTTGGTCGAGAATATAAAACCAAACTTAACCTATTATTATACTTTTAGATCTAAAGATCACCATGACAATATTTCTAATCCTACTGAAGTTTATGAAATAAAAATAGTTGATGATGCCGGAGCAACGTATTTATTAACTAAACTTTACGAATTTCCGAAAATCAAGAGAACAAACACAAAAAAGATGAAAAAATATTTGAACTTGGTACCAGTACTTGAGCAAACCATGAAAGTGGAAACCGAGGGACAAAACACGAACAGCACAAATGTAAAGCTCGGTACAGCAGAGGACTCCATATTCGATTCAGGTAAAACGTTTAAAATAAGATTAACTTCGAAGAAGACCGGCCGCAAGATGGATGTCAATGTGAAATTTGATATTAAGAACAATATAACAAAAGAGGAGAAAGACCCAACCAATCCTTTATCAGAAATTTAAAGGGCTAGCGAACACAATATAAGTATTTTATAATGAAACAAACTACTTATATCCACAGGGCTTTAAAAAAAATAAAATTTATATTATAATTAAAACAAGGAGAACAAAATGGCATTTTTAGATAACAGTGGAGATATTATTCTTGACGCGGTTTTAACCGACACTGGTAGAATGAGATTGGCCAAGGGCGACGGGTCTTTTAAAATAGTAAAGTTTGCACTTGGAGATGACGAAATTAATTACGGATTATACCGTAATGGGAATCACACGAGCGGCGCCCACCCAAGCGGATCCGCCTATTATGATTTAGATATTTTACAGACACCAGTTTTAGAGGCATTCACAAACAATACTTCGAACTTAAAATCTCGACTCGTTACTTACACCAGACTGAATCTTTTAAACTTGCCGATTTTAAAACTCAACGAAGTCGACACGACCACGAGTAGAAACACAGAGGCTCTTCAGTCAGAAAAGAAATTTGTTATTACCGTTGATGAAGAAACTTCTAGAATGACCGATGAGCGAGAAAGAAGCAAAGGTATTTTTCAAAGCGGTAACGGCATGATGAACGGCATCAGTTCAACTGGTGTCACGATCCGTGTTGATCAAGGGCTTGATACATCTAATCCAACTCCAAAATCAAGAATGGATGAACAGCTATTTGAAACAAGGTATATGGTTGAGATGGATAATCGCTTAGGTCAACTTACTGACTCGCGAGGTAACACTGCTCCATTATCTTTTATTGATGACGATAATATTGCGGCTTATAACCTATCATTAGATACCAACGGCTCTTTTATCAGTAGAAACACAAATGTAGAACTAGTCGGCTCCGGCAACGAAACCATAAAGGGCCCTCGTGGCTCCAGTATTTTTTTTAAAATTAAAAGTTCAGTAGAACTTCAAGATAGTAGTGATTTATTTGAAAAAATTGGAAGAACTAGTCAAAACTGGCAAGATTCTGTTGGAACAGCAACTGTTCACTATATTGACAGCACAATTAGAATTACAGGCTTAACCACGGGTTATAGAGTTGATATCCCAGTTAGATTTGTAAAACTCGCAACATCAAGATAATAAGGTAAAAAAACATGGCAACACAATTTAAAACGCTCGGCGGAAATGATATTAAAACAACAAGGACATTGTTACACGAAGCAATTCCAATTACCGGTTCTATAGTTTCTGGTACTTATGCAGACGCTACACATGCATCACTGCAGGAAAACATCAGAGATTATTCTCACGGAATGTTTCAAGCGGTATATGATTATCCTTATCTAAGTTCTTCGGCTAATCATCTTTTTGATATCACGTTTGGGTATTCTGCAAATTCTCCATTTTCGGCTTCTAACTCTTTAGCTTTCCCCGGCACACTTGTAAACCCGGTACCGGTTCAGCAGGCAAAGAAAATCAATATTTATAACCAAATGGCACAGATGTTGATGGGTCATGATGAAACGGGCTCGATTAAAGAGTTTATTTTACCATCTGGCGAAAAAATGAGAGAATGTTTTTTCATTAATTTTTCGCGACTTTTGGTAAAAGATGAGATCAAAAAAGGATCCTTCAAACTTCAGCTTGGCATGGGGGGCCCTGCGCAACCTTTTGTTCGAGATCACACCAGCAATGACGGAACCCCCGGCATGCACTACGACATGGAAACAATTGTCAGACAGCCAGCCGCCGCTAATCAAACGGACTTGTTTTATACGGATTCACCGGCCGGCGAATATGCGGTGCTCTCCGGAACTACAGATCCTCAACGTGGCTTAGTATTTTATCAAGCTGGGATATGTGTTCTTTCCGCTTCTGCATTGATGTACCCATCAGGCGCCGTCACGCAATCACCATCTGAAGATATTACAAATCTGATGTCTGGATCCCTTGGTTTTGGCGAGGCGGATGGAACTAATTCAACTTCAATTAGAGCGATTATGACCGGTTCTACAATCAAGAACATAGCTAACCAACTTAGACATCGAACAAACTTGATTGAGTTTAACAACACCACAGAATTAAATTCTACTATTTATTATGCCAGAGCACATCACAATGAGTTTAATTATAGCGCTAACCCAACTTACCTGACAGGCAGCAAAATTAGAGTTAAAACTTCAACGTTTGATCAACCAGTTTCCTACATTACGACTGTTGGATTATATTCTGCAGACAATGAACTCCTCGCCGTAGCTAAACTGTCAGAACCGATTAAGAAAACTCCTGATAATGATATGACTCTTAGAGTACGACTTGATTATTAGGGTAAGGATTTGTAGGAAATGCAAAAATGCCGTATTATAGATTTCTCCAAGATGATATTTTCTACAATCAGATAGAAACTCGCCCGAAGTCAGTATTCTATATTTATAGCGGCAGTGTTTTTTATAATAATATGCCGGCCCGTCGCGGCTCTAAAGGCAATATTTGGGCTGAGGACAATCAAAATTCAGATGTCCTCTCGGTTCCAAATGGGAGCATTAGCTTATACGAAATGAATGTCGACCGCGACGCAAGCCTGCACACATGGGATTATGCGCTAGATCCGTCGACAAATAATACTCTTGGAAACAAGAAGACTATAATTCACCCGTTTATGACGAAGGCCGGCGGCTTACAAACTTTCAAAACAATGACAACTGGTACAATGAGTACACTAAACTACGGAGATACTTTAACAGCTAGTTTTTCCTACCCATTGTCGGCCAGTATTCAAAGAGAATATTATTCTTTGAATCAAAGCAGATTTGTTGATCATCAAGAAAAGAAAGGTCAGCTTGAAAAAGGTGCAGTTCAATATTCTCACATCGATGCTTTAAAAACCACTTTTGATCACTATAAGATTCTAAGCCAGCATTATGCATACAGTGCTTCTAACCCGCCTGGTTGTGACAAAAGCAAACAAGAACTTAATCTAATCAGTATACCATCCATGTTTTATGGCTCTTCAATTAAAAAAGGCACTGTCGATTTGAGATTCTATATTTCTGGCACTCTAGCAGCAAGATGTCTGGATAAATATAAAAATGGCGAATTAATTGAGGTGACAGGATCTCAAACCGGATCCGTCGCTGGAGTTGTATTATACAATGAAGGTTTTATTTGTTTAACAGGTAGTTGGGACTTGACAAATAGAACTGCCACAAATACGACGGATCCAAAAGTACCATCTGTTCCAGGCACAAATGAGCCGGCCTATCCTTTATCCCCGCATACTGAAAAATATAGCCCAGGATTCGCCGCAGTCGCTCCAAAATGGACTTATTTTGGTACGGGCATTGAGCGCTCTGGCTCCGGCCCCAATGTGGCTGATTCTGCCGGAAATTATCAAACCGGTTATGGTATTTTTGCAACCGGTTCTTTGAGCAATTTTCACTTGCCCTCATCAAGTTTTTCGCTAGAATTTCAAGGGGTTAACTATGTGCCTGTAATAACCATGTTAGCTCATGCTCCAATCGCGGAACTTAATCATTCCAATAACCCAACATTCGTACAGTCTAATGCATCCAAACCCGATTCGGCCAAATTACATAATACTAAAATTGATATTAAACACTCAGGTTCTAGCATGCCAGTGTTTTCTGGATCTAAAGTATATTCTCAAGATAAATACATTCCAATTAAAAATACAGTTAGTAGCTCGTATGCCAACCATACTGCTAGTTTCAGCAAACAAACCTATATTTCAAAAATTGGTATTTATGATGAGAATCGTAACCTAATTGGAATTGCTAAATTAGCAACCCCTGTTAAAAAGACAGAAGAAAGAGATCTTACTTTTAAATTAAAGCTTGATTTATGATATAATCTAGTATATGATCTTAGGATTAGATATTTCTACATCTATTATCGGTGCCACTGTTTTAGATAAAGACGGTGAAGTGGTTTACTGTGAGGCTTGGGACCTCCGCAACAAAAAACACTACCCAACTCTTTTTGAAAAAGCACAAAGATTCCAGTCACAGCTTGAGAGTTTACATTTTATGAAAAGATATTTGATTGAGGATATTTTTATCGAACAATCATTACAAGCATTTAGACCTGGCTTTTCATCCGCAAAAACTTTATTGACTTTAGCAAGATTTAATGGTATAGTGTCTTATATCTGTGAAAAATGTTATCTAAAACCTCCGGAATTTATCGCTGCTTCAACTGCTAGAAAAGCATGCGGCATAAAAATTGAGAGAGGTAAAAAAGCAAAAGAGGTTGTTTTTCAATATGTTCTTGACAACGAGCCTAATTTTGTGGTAGAATATACAAAACACGGAAACCCAAAACCCGGCTCTTATGATAGGGCCGACTCATATATTATAGCAAAAGCAGGATGGAACAAAAAAAACTCCTAAAAGAAATCTTGGGTAGAGCCTATGTCTCGAACGAGGAAATCTTATTCTATTGCCCGTATTGCAAACATCATAAAAGAAAACTTTCTGTTAATATAGAAAAGAATGTCTTTAAGTGTTGGATTTGTGATACCACCGGAATGAATATCCGGAGGATTATAAAAAGATTTGGCTCATATAAACAATTAAAAAGGTGGGATAAAGTAAGCGGGCAGGAAGACATCTCAAAGTTTGATGACATCTTTGAAAGAAACTACACTCCAGATGTAAAACAAAAGATTTCATTACCGGATGAGTTCGTCTCTTTAACAGGAAAAGGAATTCCTTTGTCAGCACAAAAGCCTTTGAATTTTTTGAAAAACCGTGGAGTTACTCAAGAAGATATCTTGCGCTGGAAACTTGGTTATTGTGTTAGAGGGGTTTATTCAGACAGAGTTGTTGTACCCTCTTTTGATTTGGACGGTTACGCAAACTATTTTGTAGCTAGAACCTACAATGGTGATTGGAGAAAATATCTAAACCCTTCATTATCTAAAAATATTATATTCAATCACCTTTACATTGACTGGGATTCTGATATAATATTAGTTGAGGGTGTATTCGATGCAATTGTAGCAGGACCGAATGCAATACCTCTTTTAGGGTCAACCTTAAGAGAAGAATCCAAATTATTCCAGGAAATCGTTAAAAATGACGCATCTGTGTTTTTGGCACTAGATAAAGATGCAGAAGAAAAAAGCAAGAAAATCATATCTAAATTGATTTTATATGATGTAGAAACTTATGCAATTGACACCTCTGGCTTTGAGGATGTTGGAGAAATGACAAAAGATGAATTTAAATTACGAAAAGAAAACGCGACGAATGTTGCAACAGAAAACTATTTATTGTACAAAAAAATGGGGTTTTAATTATGCCAAGAATGTCTGAAGCAAATATGTTAGTTAAAATTAATGAAGCTATAACTGAAGAGACTACTTTTGATAACTCCCCCTGGGAGGGCAACCTTTCAGTGCATTGGGAGTTGGGCGACGACAGGACAATTCAGATTAAAGCAGCGCAATCGCAATTTATTGAAAATATGATTTCCGAGTATGGAATCACCCCATCACAACAAGCAAAGTTTGCGCGCCTTGCATACAATAGAATTATTGAGTTGAAAAAAACAAGATAAAAAGCTTGACAATTAATTAAAAATGTGGCATGATAGTAACAGAGGTTTGATTTGAAATTTGCACACATTGCGGACACTCATATCCGCAATTTAAAATACCACTATGAGTACCGTATCATATTCGATAAAATGTATGAAGCTCTTCGAGAAGAAGAAGTAGATTATATTGTTCACTGTGGGGACTTAGCCCACACAAAAACACAACTAAGTCCAGAATACTTTGAGATGGCAACTAATTTTCTGCGTAGTTTAGCAGACATTGCTCCAACTTATATTATTCCTGGAAACCATGATGGAAATCTAAAGAATAGTAGTCGACAAGATGCTATTACGCCGATTATCGACGCTTTAGAACATCCTAACCTGCACTTGTTAAAAGATTCAGGTGAAACTCAATTAGACGATAATATCACAATTAATGTCTTGTCAGTTTTTGACACTGAGAATTGGCAAGATCCTACTGATTCTAATAAAATCAATATAGCTTTACATCACGGATCTATTAGTGGTTGCAAAACCGATTTGAATTGGACCATGCAACATGGGGAACATGACATCTCAATTTTTGATGCGTTTGATTATGCTTTGCTGGGTGATATTCACAAAACAAATCAGATATTGGATGAACATGGTCGAATTAGATATTGTGGTTCGACTGTTCAACAAAATCATGGCGAAACAAATGACAAAGGATTATTGGTTTGGGATATTCAGGACAAAGAAACGTTTTCCTGTAAGCACATCTCAATTCCAAACCCGCGCCCATTTATGACACTTGAATTGACGCCAAAAGGAAGATTACCTAGAAAGATAAACGTTCCCCCTGGAGCACGTCTTAGGATTGCGTCGAGAAATAAGATCCCTCTTGATGTGCTAAGAAAAACAGTGGACGCAGCAAAGTACAAATACAAACCAGAATCAATCACCTTCTTGAACCGCGCTGCGGGTGAGCGAGGATCCGTCGAAGATCTGACGAAAGCGTTTATGAAAGAGGATCTTCGAGATGTGGCGGTGCAAGAGAAGTTTATCAAAGAATATCTTAAAGACCACGAACCAGATGAAGACACCCTTCAAAGAGTTTTCGACTTCAACAAAAAGTATAATGATATTATCCATCAAGATGAAGAGGTTCATAGAAATGTAAACTGGGAATTAACTTCTTTGGAATGGGACAACCTCTTTAATTATGGCGAGAAAAACAGGATTAATTTTGAAAAACTAAACGGGATTGTAGGAATATTTGGCAAGAACTATTCTGGTAAATCCAGCGTGGTAGACAGTTTACTTTATACCTTATACAATACTACTAGCAAAAATAACAGAAAGAATCTTCATGTTATTAATCAAAATAAAGATGCATGTCTTGGTAGGTTGAATATCACTGTAAACAACAAAACCTATACCATCGAGAGAAAATCAGAAAAATATGAGAAAACCTTGCATGGAGAAACCACACAAGAGGCCAAAACCGATGTTGATTTCTTTAGAAAATGCGAAGTATCAGGTACCGACGAAAGTTTGAATGGTTTAAGCAGGAATGACACTGATAAGAACATTCGCAAGATTTTTGGCACTCACGAAGATTTTTTACTGACATCAATGTCCTCTCAAATTGAGTCGTTATCTTTTATTAAAGAGGGGTCAACAAAGCGAAAAGAAATTCTTGCTAAATTTATTGATTTAGAAGTTTTTGATAAAAAGTTCAAGCTAGCTAAGGAGGATGTTACCGATTTACGCGGAGCCCTGAAACGGCTTGAAGAGAGGGATTTTGACGAAGAGTTAGACTTGGCAGAGCAGGAGCTTGAATCCAATACTGTAATGATATCCAATCAAAAATCTTCCTGTGAAAAAATTAAGAAAAAGATCAGGAACAAAGAAAAGCAGTTACAAAAATTACAGTCAAAAATAAGCTCAATTCCAGCTGAAATCATTGATATAAATGAGGTAACGGACCTGCTAACCAGCAAAAGGGTATTTGTTAATAAACTGGAAAAAGAAAATACTGGCAGTGATTCGTATATTGAAAATCAAAGCGGATTTTTGAAGAAAGTAGAGAATTTTAAAGACTCTTTTGACATTGATGAATTAATGAGTAAAAAGGAAATATTATCTCAGAAAAAACATGAGCTAGAATTAATTGTCAACGGCATTGAAGTGGAGAATAACCGCAAATCCGGCCTCGAAAATAGAGTTAAATTGCTTGACGAGGTACCTTGCGGATCAGAATATTCAAACTGTAAGTTCATTAAGAACGCTTACGAGGCCCAAGAGGACATAAACCTAGTTCAGGTAGCAATCGGCAGGTTGAGAGATCAAAAATCTGAGATTGATAATGAAATAATTACTCTTGATTCTAACAAACTTGATGAGTACATTGAGAAGTACAAGAAATTGATAGATAAAGAAATAGAAATCAGGTCGGAAATTGCACAAAAAACCTTGAATATTGAAAAAAACAATAATCAAATGTTGTCATTGGGTCTAGAGATTGAAAAACTTGATGAAAAGGTGGTAGAATATAATAACAATAAAGAAGCCATTGAAAATCTAGAATCTTTATTATTGAAAGAGACGAATATTAAAGAAGAAATTACAGAAAACAGTGAAAAACTTGAATATTGTGAGAGCAGCTTGTTAGACCTATACAAAAGCCACGGTTCTTGGGAACAGCAACTACAAAATCTTAAAGACCTCAAGGAGGACTTGAAGAACTTACGACAAGATTACTCGGCATATGATTTGTTTATGAGATGCATGCATTCAAACGGTATACCTTACGATATCATTAAGAAAAAACTTCCTGAAATTAATGAAGAGATTGCAAAAATTCTTACAAATATTGTTAATTTTGAGATATTTTTTGAAGCGAAAGAAAAGAAGCTTGAGATATTTATTAAACACCCCAAATATGAACCTAGGCCAATTGAGCTTGGTTCCGGAGCAGAAAAAACGATTGCTGCCATGGCCCTCCGTTTAGCTCTTTTGGGCGTTTCTAATTTACCAAAACCAGATTTATTTATTCTTGATGAACCTGGAACTGCTTTGGATGAAGAAAACATGGAAGGCTTTGTCAGAATACTAACAGATATGATTAAAGCATCTTTTAAAACAGTCCTTCTGATTTCACACTTGGACTCACTAAAAGATTGCGTTGATTCCACCATTGAAATTGAAAGGAGTGGTGACCTAGCTTATATTAACCAATAGAGGAGATTTATAATATATGGGAAATAAAATTTTATCACGATATGAGAGACTGCTAAGTGAACACATACAAAAAGATGAAATAAATCAACTATTTACCTATTTAAATAAACTTGAGAGGATTGCTGAAGTAACAACAGAATATCGAAATATTGTTTCAGATGTTCACGCTAGCAACGCTGAAGAAAACTTTGTTTATGACAAACTTGAAACCGTATGTGAAGAGTATGAATTCTTTTTAGATAATTCTGGTTTGTTAGAAAATAATTAAAATTACAGGAGATTATAATGACACAGTTAAAAGCACATATAGATAAATTTTTAGAGAGATGGACGTCTCGCAAACTTATGGTTTGGGGCGCCGCGACAACATTTTTGGCAATTGACAAACTCGGACCAGACGAGTGGGTTGCTGTCTCACTGGCCTACATTGGCATCGAAGGATTAGCAGATATTGCTACTCGCTGGAAACATGGCCCGCAATGAGTTGGCTAGCCGTAAAATACGGTATCCAAAAAGCCTGGCTTTGGTGTAAACACAACTGGAAAGTTGTAGCTTTACTTGTTTATACATTGGTATTATATTTGTTCTTTAGCAAAAATGCAAGAAATGCTAAAACAATTCTTGACGAAGCGCGAAAGGCTCACAAAGCTGAGGTAGAACTTCTTAAGAATAGTCACAGTTTGGAAATCCAAAAAAGAGATGAGAACCTCAAAAAATATAATGACACCCTGAAAGCCATCGAGGCAAAATATGCAGAGGAAAACAAGAAGTTATCTTTATTGAAAAAGAAAAGGGTTAAAGAAATTGTTACCAAACATGGCGACGACCCACAAAAATTAGCAGAGTTGGTCAGAGACACTTTTGGTATTGAGATTCATAATGGAGAAGAGAGTGAATAAAATTATATCAACAATTTTACTTTTGTTTATGCCAACTATATTGATGGCACAAACACCCCAGATTACTCCATTAAATAAACATCAAAAAGCACCATTTTCAGGCGTTTTATACAACCCAGATGCTGTTGCTGAGATTGTTGCGCAAAGAGAGTCTTTAATCCAGCAACATCAATTATTCCTTGAACAATTAGAAGAACAATTGAAGGCACAATGCGGCTTACAAGTTGATAATCTGTCTGCAGAGGTTGATATATGTAATGACAGATATAATGAAATGTTGGGTATAAAAGATCTGCAAATTCAAAAATTAGAAAAGCTCGCATTCGAGCAGCCAAACAAAAATTCTCATTGGTGGCTCGCCGGCGGTATCTTATCTGGCGTACTAATTACGGTAGGTATTGTGTATGCCGTAAAATGAGGTCCAAAATGAATGGCAAAGCAGCTTCACCCATCTAGTTTAGCTTACTGGTCGGAAGGTAAATTAAAGAAAAAGATTCAAATTTACTCTAAGCAGGAAGCCTTCTATACGACCTTTACAGCAGAAGAACTTAGCTCATCAGGCGATGTTTATGCCCTAGGTTCTGTCTCTGCCTCCAATAATCTGGCCATCGGCGGAAATGCTCAAGTTTCAGGTTCTCTTTCGGCTTCTTTGGTATATGCATATGCCCTCGCCAATGCTCAAAATTTAAAGACAATCACCATACCGGCAAATTATAATTCTGTTTTATATGGTCCGATATCAATCGAGGCCGGTGAAACATTAACAATTGGCGTTGACTCAAATGTCAAAATTGTAGATATAGCAGACGTATGATTTTTGACAAAATTACAGACATTTCAAATGCTTAAAGATACTTAGTTATGATACTATTTATGTAAGACACTATTAAGGAAGGGTAAATATGAGTACACTCTACGTAAACACAATTAATCCAAAAACTGGAACGGGCGTAAAGCTTGGTGGCTCAATTTCCGGTTCAAGTAATATAGCCATTGGCGGCAACATCGAATTCTCCGGATCGCTAATTGGCGCTGGGCACGTTTCAAGCTCAGGCGATGTCTATGCTAACGGTTCCATATCCGGTTCTAACAATCTTGCTATAGGCGGGAATATCCATGCCTCAGGCACAATCACATGTGATGCTCTA
>Ga0098040_1000668_pt1 | contig 15586 bp, 8 predicted proteins | sample 7_EtaG_FD_75065 | JGI IMG/M metagenome (GOLD analysis project Ga0098040, IMG submission 75065) | Marine viral communities from the Subarctic Pacific Ocean - 7_ETSP_OMZ_AT15161 metaG | ecosystem: Environmental > Aquatic > Marine > Oceanic | place: Pacific Ocean | collected 2015-01-08
GAGTTCTGCACTCTCTAGTTTGAATTTCGCTCCTCTGGACAGCGCCTCTCAAGGATTCAACGCGGCGTCTCAGGGGCTTAGCTCTGCACTCTCTAGTTTGAATTTCGCTCCTCTGGACAGCGCCTCTCAAGGATTCAACGCGGCGTCTCAGGGGCTTAGCTCTGCACTCTCTAGTTTGAATTTTGCTCCTCTGGACACTGCTTCTCAAGGATTCAACGCGGCGTCTCAGGGGCTTAGTTCTGCACTCTCTAGTTTGAATTTCGCTCCTCTGGACAGCGCCTCTCAAGGATTCAACGCGGCGTCTCAGGGGCTTAGTTCTGCACTCTCTAGTTTGAATTTTGCTCCTCTGGACACTGCTTCTCAAGGATTCAATGCCGGAGTATCTAGCTTCGGGACTGCGGTCTCTAGTTTGAATTTTGCTCCCCTCAACACTGCCTCCCAAGGGATTCAACAAGCCTCTTCAACTTTTAATTCTGCTGCTGCAATACTGGCTGCTGCAGCACAAAACCCACCCCCTCCTCCGCCTGCGCCTCCTGCCCCACCGTCTCAAACAGTGAGTATCTCTCTAAATGCTTCAGAGTTTTCAGTTGCTGCCAGTACTTTCGATGGTAGTGTAAATTCTTTCAAAACTGCACGAGAAGAATTCGGAAAAGGGGTTACTTCCTTTGGGGATCAAGTTACCACTCTAGAATCTTCTCTATCTAGATTAGACTTTTCCTCGCTTACTGAAGCTTCGTCAATAATGAAAGGAGCGGCTACTACATTTAGTTCGCAAGCAGATGTTATAAAAACTGCAGCAGACAACTTCAAGAGTGCTACTGATAAAACCACGGTCTCTGCAGATCAACCTCTCGATTTTGCGCCTTTTACTAGCGCAGCAGGATCAATGGAGAGTTCGATAGGAAGCCTTAAGACGCAACTAGAAAAGCCTATATCCCTAGCAACAGCAACTTTAGAAAAATCATTAAAAGATTTAAGTTCCGCATTAGGAAATGTACAAGGAACATTAGCGGTCGAAGTTCCAAATGTGCAAGTAAACGTAAACGGAACCGAAGTGGCTAGTCAAATACGACAAGTTATAGAAAATAATGTAAGATCATTAATACAAAGAGAAATAGGAAATATAAATTGGGAAACAAAAATAGGCTCGGTATTGAGTTAAATAGGTAAAATTAATCGCCTAAAATGAATATAATAGGTATAAGGTATGGGCGCAAGTTATCATAAAAATGTTCTTTCGGTAGGAGTTACTTACTCTTGGGAAGCTTTGGACCCGCTAGCGCCGCCAGCGGTGTTTCAATTGTGTTCGGGAACGACGACGACCACCACGCCCGACCCGCATGCCCTACCCGACCCGAAGGACATAAAGCGAGTGGAGACGATGACCATTTCCACTGCCCAAGTGGACTTGAGTTCAACGGCTGGAGTAATAGGCTCAGCGAAAGCTACATACGGGTCCCAAATAGGATCCAGCTCTCCATCGAGTCACTATATCGGATCGGGGCCCGATAAGGTTTTTCTAGGAAATGGAACCGTAAAGAGCGCCAGTATTCGTGAAGGATCTAATTCCAATGTGATAATTACGGACATAACTTATGAGAACGTAGATACCAGAGAAGATCCTAATGATAAAGACAAAGAAGAAGCTCCGCCCGATCCCGTCAGCCGAACGGAAGAGATTACCGTATCCCGGGATATTAAGAACAAATCTTACAGAATAGCTCATAGTTATTCTGTTTCATACGGAAGTGATTTCAAGGCTGTTACCAACCACCCGAAATACTCAGGATCTCCAGCATCCTATGAAACCGCATCGGCAAGACTGGAGCTTGGTAAGGCGCAATCAGAGGCGGCGATATTTGGAGAGGTTGTTGACTATAATAAATACCTTGACCTCAGTGAGTTTCAGAGTCAAAAAGGGTGGGACGAAGCTGCCATACAGGATGGATGCAGTGGATTAAGCTACTCGACTTCAACTACTAAAGACTATATAAACGGAGATTACTCCTTCTCAAAAGTTACTGAAATAAAATATACTGGGCAAGACCTTGAATCGGGAAGCGGGGCTTATGATGTATCTTATTCTATAGATTGGACTTTAAATAAGCTTCCGGATTCTTCTACCGAATGTCTATTAATGACAATGAAGGGGGATATCAAAGGCAAAGGCGCTGTAGGGGCAAATAGCTGCGCAACTGGCCTTATGACTGACGCACAGGCAGCGCAGTCGGGATTTACAGAATGGATTGACGGAGGCAGCGGTGAAGCAAGGATGAACGAAGTCTTTGACTCTATAATTGGAGAAGTTGAGTTGGATGGAGTTAGCAATGGAACCTTGAACCCGGGAATGGTGAACTTAAAATCCTCAACCTGCAACCCTTCTATAGACAAAGGAGAGCCTAATAATGGGCAGATAAGTTTTGAGTTTGAGATGGATAACTGTAAAGGAGCCCGTAGGCCCAAGGTTCCTGCGTCTGGATCTCCATACACTCATAGCGAAACACAGTCAGCGTCTTATTCTTGGGAGGAAGATTGCCAGACAAAAGCGCCAAGAAAAGTTACCTCTTTTACGGTGAATGGATCCGTTGGGGGTGTTTGTGGGGTTCAGGTAGATAATAAGAGGTGGAAGAGCGTGGCTGATACATATGAAGATCTAAAAGAGTCAGGGAAAGAAACTGCTAGTGGTTATTCTGATGATGACAAGTGGGCTATAGTTTCTGAAAGTGATTCTGTTAATCAATACGATGCGAACGGATCCTATAGTTTTACCTATAGCGACAAAGGAACTGGGTGTAAAAAACCTAGTAAATATAATAGCTGCATGAGCGTAGAATTAGATACGACCTCGAGATCTCCTGAGCCCCGAATAGTCACTACTTATACAAGCAATGGAATAATAGAGGAAACCAGAGGATCAACTCGCGCACAATCCAATACCAAACTAACCCTTAAAAATCACAGAACCTCGGGGTGTAGTGGAAGTTTAAGCTCGTTCTTGGACACAGCAAAAGAGGAGCTAAACGATGAAGCTCCAGACTGTATAATACAAGAGTTGAGCTGGTCTTTTAACAAAAACTGGAATGCCGATGGAAACAGCGTGGATCCACAAACTTCTCTAGAAGCCACAATGGGAGGAATAGACTAATGGGGGTTATTACTATAGGGGGGGTGAATCCTTTTTTGGGACAAAACGATCCTTACGTGACCTCAAGCATGACAGCAGACGATGGGGGCACCACAACAGATTATGTTTTCAATGGCCAACTCACGGGCTGTAGTTTGGAAGATTTATTTTCCCTAAGAGACGACCTCGTAGACTCTTTTGACTGGAAAGAAGATCCAGAAATAATAAGAAAAATCAATATACAAGGAATACAAACTGCGACGAAAAAGAAGCCGCTTGTTCCCGTCTCTCTATCTTTTGACAACTCCTCTTATAAGGGGTCGTTGGGGTACACGCTTACAATAAGATTTTCCCAGAAACAAGAGGATGATGAGGATGATGATGATGATGATGACATTCAACTAATAAATAAAACGTGGACAGTTTCGGAAGAAGAAAATGAACAAGGGTGCAAGAGGACTACCACTAACATGTCTTGCGTGCCCAACACAAACGTTCCAGAACATTGCGATGAAGCAGCCTTGGCTGCTGCTGCCCAATGGGTTTCGGCTAATATAAAAAAAGAGGCTTTGTCAAACTCCCTAGAGAGCTCCTCGGTAGATTCTGAGTCTCTCACAATGAATCCCGTAACTTCAGAAATCAAGTATACTTCTACCTCCTCTAATAATTGCGAAAATCAAGAAAAAGCAAATACGCCTGATACGGATTCCGCCGGCTTAAGTTATACACACTGCACTGAGTCCTCAACTGAATACTCCAAATGCGAAAAAGGTTATAACATCGTAACGACAAGACACAATGGAGAGGTGTACAAACCTAGCGGAGACTGGGAGGAATTGATGGAGAAATTAAATAGCTCTCTTATCTCTAAGTACGAGGGCGTGCAGGATTTTGCGGGCAGCTTCAACGAAGGGGGTTCCTTAACTTATAGCTTTACTACTCAAGTAGATGGGGATGGAGACCCCATACCCAAACCAACAACACAAGTTATAAACAGTCAAACAATATCTAACTCTATATCTTATAATGGGGCTACTGGGTCAGACAGCGCAATAGAAAGCTCTTCAAAGTCAATAAACGGATCCTTGTTCTGGCTAAATCCATCTGGCGATGATAAACCCGTATCAGGCGCGGCAGGATACTCTCAATCAGACCTAAAGAAGATGTCCTCATCGGCTGGGCGAAGATTAACCAATTGGTCTTATACTTCGGACACCATAGCCAATACCGCGAGTTATAGCGCTACTTTAAACTCTATACCCGATGACGAAGACCCTAGCGAACAGCCGGCCCTAGATGGATATAGTGGGGTCACTAGCTATTCCTTGAGTTACACTCCGCCTTTAGGTATTTACGATCTAGTGCCTAATATGAACTGCGAGGATCTGGTTTTTAAAATGGGTTACAGCAGCAAAGGATCGCTGACCATTGCGGTAACTGCGACTTCTGGAAGTGGTTACAACTTCCTTGAGGAAGGAAGGGAATGCAGGGATTGGCTAATAAAAGAAGCAACCAAAAACCAACAGGACGCCAAGATTACGGCGAATAAAGAAGAAGAAGCTGATGATGGATTATCCGCCTCTTGGACTTACAGCTCCACATTCAAAGGGGCTGACGCGCTAACCGAAAATGGGGACGAAATCAGGTCAATGTATTAAAATGTCTGTAAACTTAATAAATAAAACGATAAACGATCTAGACATAGATAGTCTAGAAATATTTTATGATTTCTCTTCTTACTCAGGAGGAAGTTTCATAAACTCAATAGAGAGTGGAAATCCATTATATTCTGGGGAAATCATTGGTGACGCCGCCTCTTTTACTGGCACGGCCAGCGGATCTGGCTGCTTCGATGGGCAATACATAAGCATTCAAAATACAACAGGAATAACAAAAGAAGGATTTACAATATTATTCTCGCAACAAAAAACAGGAGTTTCTCCCGGCGTTATTTACAGCGACCTAGATCCGACAGGGCCATCCGGAAGCGAAATAGGAATAACTGCGTCTAATAAATTATATTTTAAAAATTACATAAATGGAACACCTGCATATACCACTCTTGATAGTATTCCATGTGATAAAAACATATATGCAATCTGGGTGGATAAGTTTGGATATGGGACTCTGGCTCGGCTTTCGTTTGGACTAGCGCCTGAAACACCCTACGTATATCAATTCACCAATAACACGCCAAGCTCTACTGAAAAATACTTCTTAATGGAAGAGAGCAACTTTAACCTACCTCCGCATACGATTTCAAACGGCTCCGAATGGAGGGTTGGGTCGGGAGAGTATAGCTACAATGGGTATATGGATTATTTTCTATACTTCAACAGGGCGTTGGGTAATGATAACGCCAGAAGATTGGCCAGAAGCATGCACTCCGATTTCTCCATAACCCCTGCCGTAACCGGCCTTAATCGAGGACCAGTCACTGGTTATTCGCAAACTGTAACTGACATAGTTAGCGGAATAACTGGGGGTGTAAAGTTCTCAACTGGAACATCAACACAAAGCGGTTATTACATTTATCAATCGGGAGAGCCCCAGACCGGGTGCGTAGGGCCCTCAGGAATAGTTTACCGGCCCCTTAGGGAAGTGGGGGGGACTCCCGGGGGAAGTTTGACGGAAAGAACGCTTTATAAGCCTCTGAGGAATTTAGCGTATCATTATGAGATAAGCGGGGGGCCTACTACGGGGCATATTGAAAACTGGCAATCCACAGGGAGCTATTGGCATTTCAGCGGAAACAGTGGAACCTACAATGGCGACAGCGCAACAGGAGCTTCCGGAACTCTATTCGGAATAACTGGATTCATAAACCACACGCTAACGGGCTATGTGACAGGACAGAGCCTAGACAATTTAATGACAAGCGGAATAAGCGGGGCTCTTGCTACAGGATTTTCCTATTCTCCACTATTTGACTCGGGCACTATCTATACCGGAACGGGAGCTATAATAAACGCAGGAAACGATGTTGATGAAAGCTATTTCCCACAAGCCCTAAGCGTGATGGAGAATACTAATGAAGATTACTTATACGAGGTTATATTTGACGCTTCTGGCTCAAGCTCCATAAACAGAAATGCAGAATTTAATTTTTATAGTTTACGGAATAAGAACATCGCAATAATGACCGGGCGGGCTAATAACCACACGACCAACCTAGCCATAAACGGAGTTAGTTACTTTACAGGATCGCACTCTAGTTATAAAAATGAGTATAATCTTCCCTTATTAAGCGTGCCGACCGGATTCTCCGTGAGCGGGGTGCGGGTTTTTACTAATCTAGATTTAGAGCAAACCGATCAAATTATATATGATAATGTCGAAAGCGGAGAAAAAAAAGCGGTAGAAATAACCGGGATTAACCAATACAGCGCATCGCCATTTACCGAGATAGAGATTGAAGGGAATCAAATATTCTTTAATGGAGTAAAGCTTTATTCGGGAATTAATTATGTGAACAACGGCGGGTTTTATCCCTCCGGTAATATCACGGGAGCTACTGGAATATATTTCACTTATCCCAACTATAGTGGAGCCAGCTCCGTAACTGGGTCGGGCTTGAGGCCGATAAGTGTTGATCATAGTGCGATCACCCCTAATGGTTCAGTTCTTTTTTCTAATGGAGTGCGCGGAAATAACGGGGCTATAATTGAACACGCCAGAGATAGTGACCTAATAAGCGGCACTAGATTATTGAATAAGCCATCATTGATATACACAATGAGCAATGGAGTAGAGCAAATAAATAACTAAAACCACAAATATGAGTTGCACTATAATAAACCCCGCAAAAGTATCCCTTAATGGATCTTCTTCTGCTTACGGAGGAAACATAAGTAATGTTTCTTTAAATTTCGGCGTCCTCTCGTCAGGGACAAATGCTACAGTAACTTTAGTGGGCAGCTCGATGAGCAACCCAGCCAAGGGTGATGGGTTTACTTTAGGAATAATGGGCCTTGACTTAGACCTGAAGGTAGCAGGGTATACGTTTTCTAGCTCGGCCACAGGAGCTACAACCTTAAGATTGACATTAAAGGATAAATCCCACGAAATATTAGACAATAATTTTATAGTAAGAAATGAAGAAGTTCCAGCTGGACTAGAAGGACCAATTGACTATATAGGAACCAAGTATGGAACTTTACCCAATGACACAGCTAAAGAGATGGGAATTTTAGTGCCCGCATCAGACACAATGTGGGGGGATTTAAGATCATATTTCGAATTCCTTCAAGTTGCTTATAATCTTTTTTTCAAGGGCTGGAACGCTGACTTCATGACGGATGCAGATGTAGACGCGCACGTAAAGGCCGCGAATGGAAAAACAATATGGACTAGTGATGAGCTTAAGACAATCTTAGACAAACATGACTTGCTGGATGGGGGAGACGTTCCAGACGGGGCTTTTCAGTTAGATGGCTCCTTGAGGGAAGTAGTTATGGGGGTGGCCAATACTTTAGGGAAGGTGGTATATTGGGACTGCACAAGCAACACATTGGTTTTCTCAACAGGAATATCTTCAAGCGCGGGAAATGCCGTGATGGCTGACTTGGCTGACAAGTGCGAGGTGGTGGGATCTTCAAGCAGTGCTGACTTCACTACCTCATTGGCAGTAGGAGCCATAGGAAGTTTTAGCACCAATAGCTCAGATACCCAACAGCAAAAATCCCAAGGAGGGAAAATGGCCAAGTTTTATCGGGGGACTCAGTTAAGCCCGACCTTTCATTATCCTAAATGTTATGCAGATAAAGGAAAAAAGAAGAAGAAATTTTTCGAGATAGACCCAAAGGACGTCGATATGCAAAAAGCTTTTCGCGCCTCGTGGCACCCCGAATACTATGCAATGTACGCATTGCAAACAGTATTAAGAGCTAAATGGGATAGGGGGGATATTGGAGATCAAGCTATAGCTTTTAAGCAAGGTCCTGTTCCGAACAAGGGTAGGGACAACAAAGAGCCTGAGGCCCTCCATCAGATAGAAGAGAGCGTTATTATTGACGAGTGTTTTGGATATACAGTTAACCCTGTATTTAAAAACTACTACGTCGACGATGCCGCAAATAGCGTCGACGATTGCTGCTCGAGCACCCACGCAATTTATTTTAGGGAAGACAGTAAGCCTCATAAAAATCTATCAACACTCGCGGGAGAACATGATGAAGACGGAGGAAAGGGCTGGAACAGCAAACCAAATGATGTACCATTTAAGGTCGCAGGATACTGGAAGGATGGTTTTTTTGAAGACGGGTATCATATAATCAGAGAGAAAGGCAATGTGAGCTTTGCTACAGTCCTAAACAATGAAGGGCTTGACGGGACTAACGATCCCTTGCGTTTATATTTAAACGCAATATATAGATTTATGAATAGCATTCATGTTATAAAGGACGGATCTAACCTTCGGAGCGCTTCGGACAAGGATGATAAGTTTTATAATTATTATATATCACAAGACTCACAAGGGCCGGGGCTAGCCATTACTGCGCCAAATGGATTTGAGCACCGGCCCGTAGACCCATACCTTAAGGTAGAAGACTGTGGAATTTCCGTCCTAATAGATTTGTTAAAGTCTTGCGAGTATCTTTACAAGGGAACTTGCGAGTTAGTGAGTACCACTGCAGTAATAGACTGGATTAGGGTTCTTAACATGAACCTCGTAAAGTCTTTTATGGAGAATCCGGGGCCAAGGCAAAAGGCCAGAAAAGGACCGTTTTCCCAAAAGGAACTGGATGAAACTTGCAGCAGTCGCCCCCAAATGCATTTATTCATACAAGGAGTGCCGGAGGCCCCAGAGTTCGGCAGTCCCGCAGGTTCAGAAAGCTGCTTTTCGGGCAACATAAATAAAGCCGCAGATGTCGGCGTATGGGAGCAGATAGGGCAGCTTACGCTTGCTGGCGGAACAACCCCGCTTTTTAAGACATTTGATGAAAGCTACCAAAGTTTTGCACTGACAAGCACGGATATTGGGTCGATTACAGAACCGATGGAACCCGCCGAGAAAAACAAGTCAAAGGTAAAAGCATGGATAGATATAGACGGATCTATGGGAACATTGACTACTGGGCCCGGTCCCCAATATATAGGATACGCCGCAATGCCAGACGGTGGAACATGGACATCCAAACTCAACCGAGGAATATCAATAGACGCCGCCGATATAGCAAAAACAGCTGGAGACGCAGCAAAGGCTTTCGGAGGGGGGAACTGCTACAACGCGACTGCCGCAAGTGAAGGCAAGGCTTACTCGGATTTTATGCTTGCAGCAATGATTCCTGAACTAAAAGACAAAGTAAAGGCCCACAAGTGGACAGATACAACATCCGCAGCTTCACAAACACTAACTATAGTTCTGGGTGACGACCTTGACGACATAACACTGCCCGAGATAGAGGAGGGGCTAGAGTCTCTCTCGGTGACCAACAGTAACGGGAAGCTAGAGATCTCCATTACTGTAGGAAATAGATTTGAAAGAGAGTCAAAAAGAGCAATGTTCGAGTTGATGGGAAGCGTTCCTTCATTGCAGCATGTAGCCGCGCCAAATATTCCCGACACTTTCATTGGAGGAGCTTCACCAAAACTTGTTCAAATATCCAAAGGATTAGTGTAGATGAAAAATTTTTCAGTACAGCAGCAGGGATTCGACTACTCGTTTCAGTTTGAACCAAAAACCGGAAATGCAGCATGGGCACTTAACTTAGGATACAGTAGCGGATCCCAATCAGACTTTAATACCACGAGTGGAATAGAAATAATCTCAGGACAGAGCGGGATAGGAAATTCCATGTCTTTAGTCCCTCCATATTTATTGCTTGGGAATGTTAAAGAAGAAGCTGTGGAGGTATATTACAACCAATCCCTAGAATTAATAACAGGACAAAAGACTTTCGAGAAAATAAATCGTCTTACTGGAAATGGGTTTACAGGGTCAAGCGGCTTTGGGCACACCCTGAGAGGAAGAGAAGGTTCCATTGCGGTAGGAGCCCCTAATTCAGAAATCAATAGCACCCCAGACGCCGGTGCGGTTTTTGTTTTTATTGATTACCTCACGGGGGGCGACGGAGCAACGGGAAATGATCAATGGGGTCAATTGACCGCCTTTAGCGGAAGAGAGACGGGAGCTCTTTACGGATCTTCAGTTGACATAGTGGAATCTAATACAAATTTTCTTTTAACGGTGGGAGCTCCCGGGGAGAGTTCTGGAAGCGGGGCGTTATATCTGCATGACGCTAGTACAGACGCTCTTATTCAAAAAATAACTCCAACCGGAAGCGGCGTTCAAAATTTCGGGAAGGACGTTCAGTTGGCAGAAAAGGACTCCATAAGATATATACTTTCCTCCTATGACCATGGAGGGACTGGTAAAATTGACATATTCAAAGAGTCCCAGCCGAATTTAAACGATTTCACAAAACATCAAACCATAAACCCTTCAGAGGGAAACAGCGGAGATATGTATGGATATACAATATCTTCATTTAGCGGCTCGTTCTTAGTGGGGGCGCCAGAAATAGGAGGGTCTGGAAAAGTTTATTATTATACTTTTAATAATGAAGATGGCATTTTCGCTGAGTCACAAAAAATATATCCAAGCACATTGGGCGCGGGAAATTTATTCGGAAAGAGTCTGGATTTCGATGGAGACCACGCAATAATAACGGCGAGCGAAGATTCCGGAAAAGGGTATATATATAAATTAACAAGTGGTGCTTTTGAATTTGTGTCTGCCGTATCTGGGTCTCTTACGACAATGGCTGGAGCCTTTGGTGGAAATATATCGGGATTTAAATCTTCTGCAATAAACGGAGATACTATAGTGGCAGGAGAAGACAATAGCCCTCTGGATAACAACTATATATATTATTTTTCTACAGGGCGCGAGACGCTTACTGAGTACACCGGGGTCTCGCTAAGCGGAAGTGGCGGAAAGTTATTTGATTCAGATAATAATTTTATTTATGGATATTCAGCGGGAGTAAACACGCTAATAAGCGGATCAGTCCTTACGGACGGAAGCTTTACTGTATTTGTAAATAATACTTTATGTAATAGCAGTTCACCTCGAAGCGCAGGCACTGGATTTACTGGAGCTCTTAACTCTTGGAGTATGACGGGGGAAGATACATTGGCCTCTTATAGCTTAAAGATATTCAGCGATTAGTTTCCAAGAATATTTACATGGCTTATCTCTTGCCACGACTTAAGATCTAAGCTAGAATAAATTTCAAATTCCACAGGTATTCCTTTATTGAGTCCCGGCCTAGGGAGTGTGGATATTAAATCAGGAGAGAATGGGCTGCCAAAATCTATCACTAACTCATGAGGCATCTCTCCTTGAGTTGCGTTAGAGGTTACCCACGATCCGTCATTCGATAGAATTGATTCAGCCGGAAAGTCAGGATCCTCCGAAGATACGGAATGTATTTTAGCGCCCTCGGGAAACGGGGGTTCAGTTTTTATTTGCATTAATGATCCATAGCCATCATAAGATCTATTTAGTTTGTATTTAAGATACCTAAATAAAGCGTCACCTTGAAATTTAACTTCTGAGTTTTCCCATAATTGTATATTATTATGGGACTGCCTTACTTTTTCTTGCTCCGTGGGGGAATTCGGTATGACTTCGGGGGGGTTATCTAGATTTTTTATTATTTCATTTATATTTACCGATTGACCGAAATGATCTATGATCTCATCGAACGGTAATTCTAGCTCCCTATGGCCTATTAGGTAATTGCGCACTCGCTCTTGGAGGATTAGGGGGTATTTAACTCCAAGCGGCCTCTGGAAGCGATGTAGCCACCTTAAAAAGGGCAAGCACCAAGTCTTGTGTCCGGCTTGTTGGAATTTCTTATGTATATAGCCTTCTTCTCCCCCAAAGCCAATAAAATCTTCATTAAAACCTAGCCATGATTCAGTTCGGCACGCAAAAATACCGAGGCCATGCATATCAATTTCAAAAGGATCCCCATCCTTATTGTTTCCTCGTTTATCATGGGCCCATACGCCAAACATGTTGTCACGCCATACGGGATCCATTTTACTGCAAGGGTCATGCCCGGTTATTTCGTCATAAAACATCGGGCCGTGATAAAGATCGTTTGTTGTGGGATGCTCCTCAAGAAAAGATATTAATTTCCTTATAGTGTCCGGCTCAAATAAAACATGAGCATCTATACTCATTGAGAACTTGGCCTGAGAGTTTGTGAAGATTTCATTCCTCACCGCAGTGCTGCGCTTGTCAGGGTATGGGATATACCTTATACCCTTAGTACGATGGCAAAAATCCCTAGTAGCTTGACCCTCGGCGCTTTCTGGGTTATTATCAATTACGATTAAGTCTAAATCATCCCAGATGTCCATGTTGTTGAGACGTAGGGATTGATAGGTGAAATAAACACCTTCAAAGTCATCGTAAACAGCAGAACCAATAGTTAATTTTTTCATATTAATTATAAGAAAGAAAGTTTATTATCTTCTTTAAGTTTTTTAAAGAAAGAATATTCATGTTCTAGATTATGAAGAGTCCCCATGCTTTGGCAATCTCCATAGTGATGCCTTGGTGGGGGATCCTTATAGGCCCAGTCGAATCCGTGTATGGTAATGTAATCTCTCTCCTTTAGGAAGAACCATGCCATTAAAGCTCCGGTGGAAAAACAATACCGCTTCTCCAAGCCAATCAGTTCACTCATTTCGTCTATTAAGTTAGATGTAAGTTTCTCTACAAAAGGTATTTCTTTTTTTAAGAGTTTGAATGTTTTGCATTTAGCAGGGTCCCATTGCCATGAATGTGCAACCACTCGGCGGAATGAATTTTGAGAAATGCGGCTTTGGCAATAAACAGTGGTGGCCCATATATCTGTTCTAGTACCAACTTTTTCCTCAAACCCATCTATCCAAAACCAAGAGAATCGTACTACATTATCAAAAGAATCGATCTCTTTTCCGAGGTTTGACTGAGTAGCAGTGGATCCGTTGCCGACTATTATTAAGTTTTTTTTCACCTTTTAAATGTAAACCAAGAAGGGTATACTTTTTCGGAACTAAGAAAAAATGGGTTACCGGTTGTTTTAAAAAATTTGTCAACATTATAAATTTGTTTTGGAAAAGCCTTGTCGTAATCGTGTCCGGCAAACAACCCTCCTGACTTAACCATTTCAAACCAGTTAAAAAAATGACCTTCACTGCCTTGGCCTTCGTGAGCGTAACCGTCTAAATAAACGAAATCAAACTTGATGTCATTTTTTTTAAAATCAGATAACGCTTGATCAAAAGTTTGCCTTCTTAATACTGATCGATCTTTAAAGTCATTAAGTTTAAGTTTTGCTATTTCATATTCGTCGTGGTTATGGCCCCGATCTCCTGCCCATCTATCAACAGAATGTAGCGTTGATAGTTCTGAATTTCTCAAAATGCATGCCGAAAAATCTCCCCTAAAGACTCCGAGCTCGACGCCAACACCTCCCTTTTTTATAATTTTTACAAGATTGTTTCTTGAAACATCAGTTTTTATAATCATAGCTTAAAGGTCTCCGCCCCATTTTTTTGTTCCACTTAGGCGCCTTAGTGACAGGTGAATTGTATCACATAAAAACAAAACTGTCAAGTATTATAAAGATGTCAATGTTAGGCCGGCACCATCCCATGCCACATCAGTAGGACAAGACCCTCCCATCTCGTCGGCATAGTAACTGGCTGATCCTAGATTATCCCCAATTGCCCAAGTAGAGTCGGCCATGGTGCTTCCATCCATGTATAAATATTTATTGTTACTATTGTGAACGTAATATTTATTGGGTCCGTAGGTTCCGAAATAATCATAATCACCGTCAAAATCACCCCCATCTCCCGCGACTGAAAATGCGGGGGTGTTTTCATTGCTGCACGGCGCAGGGGTCGTGGTTGTAGTGGTTGTGGTGGTTGTGGTTGTAGTGGTTGTAGTGGTTGTGGTGGTTGTGGTTGTAGTTGTAGTTGTGGTATTAAGGCAGGCGTTCCCGTTAATTTTCATTAGAAGAGTGATTGGGCAACAGCCCGTAACCAGCGCAGATCCCTCGCAGCCGGTTCCAGAGTTTACCACGACAAGGCTCAAGGTAGTTTCTTCGTATCCTAGGCATGAAAGAATATCACCACTATTTAGGCCATAGGTTATAGTTTTAGTGGTGGGGTCTTTATTGATATCCAAACAACCCGAAGCGGCAAATCCGCTTTCAAAAGATGAGCTCCCACTTCCAGTATAAGCAATAGCTAAAGTGTTTCCGTCAAAGCTAGTAGTTACGCCGCTTACTCCAGAGAAGATAAGAGTGTCTTCGCACCCGGAGGCTTGATAGGACCCTCCCGCTGTGTCGTAAAAGCCAGAAAATCCGCTGCAGTTAGAGCTTGCGCCAGAACCTGTATAGCAGATCTTTATTTTCCGAGAGGAAAGATCGACGGAGACGTCTATTCCGCTACACCCAGTAATGGAAGCCCCTATGCCCGTAACGTCTACGCACGTTTTGACGGTATTACCAACCATCGTAGTGGTGATTCCGCTACAACCACTAAATGTTAAAGAATCGTTACATCCAGTAGCTTCGTAAAAACCGCCCGTTTCATCGTAAACAGTTTCGAAAGCCTTTGAGCACCCACTTCCGCCACCGGCTCCGGTGTATTGGATTCTAAGGACCGCTCGATCCGTTTTCCCTATACCGCTAATTATTTGGGTCTCAATCCCGTCTGCTCCAGAAAATATGATTTCGTTATAGCTGAGGTTGTTGTCTCCATTGTACCATGGGGTGGCCATTGCTCCGACATGAAATTGGTCTCGTATGACTGAAAACATCGCGCCCCCCGCGAATATAGTATTCGTCGAAGTCCCCTCGTTTCTATAACCAGACGTTTCTATCCCTTTTATACCGTCAAACTGTATAGTTTCATCGCACCCACTCAGGGTAAAGTGTTGATAGGCCAAGTCATATGTAACGCCGGACGGGTAACTACCATTGATGGAGCTGTAATCAGGGACTTTTTGCGTGTTATCAATGCCACTTATGGACTGACTGCATCCACTTGCGCCAGATCCGGTGTAGGATATAGTTAGAGTATTGGTGCCATCTATGTGAGCGTCGATTCCTCCACTGCCTACTATATTGAAGATGTCCCCACAGCCAGTAGCGTGGTAACTGCCGTAATTGGAGGAAAAAGTTTCGAAAGCCTTTGAGCACCCATTTGCGCCAGATCCGGTGTAGCAGATAGTAAGAAGAGCACTATCTCCCAACAACCAGCTGGGATCTGATATACTGACATCAATTCCGCTACATCCTGTAACCACCAAAGCTCCAGTACAGGAAGGGGACCGCCACGTATATTGTCCATCAGAAATTCCGTGAATAGATCCAGAGTCGCAGCCGCCAGAGCCGGTGTAGGATATAGTTAGAGTATTGGTGCCATCTATGTGAGCGTCGATTCCTCCAC
>Ga0098040_1000669_pt1 | contig 15583 bp, 30 predicted proteins | sample 7_EtaG_FD_75065 | JGI IMG/M metagenome (GOLD analysis project Ga0098040, IMG submission 75065) | Marine viral communities from the Subarctic Pacific Ocean - 7_ETSP_OMZ_AT15161 metaG | ecosystem: Environmental > Aquatic > Marine > Oceanic | place: Pacific Ocean | collected 2015-01-08
GGACGCATTGATGGTTATTGTTCACGATGACAATTAATTTGTCGCCCAAGTCCTTCGCTAACCGAAGGTACTCTAAATGCCCGACATGAAGAGGGTCGAAATACCCACTAACCGCTACAACTTTACTCATAATTATCTTTTCCAAAGGTTATATACAATGTCCACCGTCATGACGGATACCATAAAAATAGCCAACCAAAAAAAAGGATCGGAATTCATTCACAAGACGACATTATTGTATTATAGCAGTTGGGTGATGATTTATCTACAAAACCTTGCAGACCTTTGTGCCTTGAGCAGTTATTTTCCGTTTTCCATCAATCTCTATGAAGTTTTTGTTCAACAGATACATCTCATGATCTCGTTGCAACGCAGTTTTGCTTAAGCCGATTTTCGCGGCGAGACCTGTCAAAGTCGCTGAACCACAAGTGTTTAGGACTTGGAGGATCTGTTTTTCAGTAAACGAAATCCCATGAGGGAGAATTCCTACTTGGTCACATAAATCAGTAAAGTGATTAAGACCAAAAGCATTGCTTCCTTTTGCTCCGCAATAAAGAGTTATCTCTTTAGCTCTCTTAACTGCACTACGAGCATTGTTGCGAACCGTGGTCGCAACTTTTTGAAGGGAATTATTTATATACAAAATGTCTGGAGTGCATAGCTTTATTATTTGAGCTAATTCACTTTGAGAGTACGGCTCAAAATCTACCGTAGTCAAACGATCTTTGAGGGGAGGGAAAATTTTATCACTCTCAGTCGTAGCGAAAATAAATGTTTGGTGTTTGAAATTGAATTCAAACTCCATCTCATTCCATGTAAAACTTTTACGATGATTCTTCTCTGAATTAAAAATCGTAAGAAAAGCCATTGTTAAGTCCGTAGGAAGCGCATGGCATTCATCAAATAAAATGGTTATTTCATTGTCAGCGATTAAAGGTAGGAATATTTGTTCAAAGAACTGCTCGTTGTTCTTGATGGTGGAACAATTAAGCTCAAGGAACGTTCTTTTGTCCCCATCTCGATTGTAGAGATTCTTGGCAAAAGCTTTAGCGAACTCTGTTTTCCCTAGCCCTTTAGCTCCTATCAGATTCAAAAAAGGGCAATCGCTTGTCTTGTGAAAGGCGTCCAAGTAGAAAGAGAGTTTCTTTTTTACATTCTCTTGACCGACTAAATTGGGAAAATATTTATGTTTTTTACTCATCGTTTTCATTAAAATTGGTTAATTTGTATTCAATTGGAGGATAGTCCTCTTCTGCTCTTTGCGATTTATTATGTTGCGCCTTATAACAATTCTTGCATTGAGACCTCTTTCCGAATTTTCGGCGCTTATCATTGTTGAATTTATTTAATGGTAGGGTTTGATTGCATTTACTACATTCCTTATGGGAGGGGGGAGGATCGGGTTCGGAAGCCTCAGAAGGGGCGGTATGCGCCTTCTGGGGGGCAATCTTCCCCATAAGGGCTTTAAGCCAAGGCTTGCTTACCTTTACGATGCCCTTGTTTCCTATGTACTCACCTAGCTCGCCATAAGTTATGGTCTGGTAGAATTCTTTTTCGCTCATTATTTTTAAATTACAGATAAACGCCTATTATGTCAAGATAATTCGTGTAAACTTCTATATGAAGAAACAGGTCATTAGTTATCTTGCTAAGAATTTCATGAAATCTTTAGTTATAAACGGTTCAATCTTCGATAACACCCCTAGCATTCGCGCCAGAGCCTCTTATTTATGGGCTTTGAGGAGGTATAATGAGATGTCCGAAGAAGAAAAAGAGGAAATTCGCAAGAAGATCAAATGAATTTGTGAAGAACTTCCAATTGGGCTATCCCAAGGTATTTGGAAAAGTAAGCGCAAAATTCCGATACTTGGCGCGCATTTAAGGGGCGCAGTGCATCTCCCACTTGGGTGTATTCGCCGTCTTGCCACAATTCAGTCAAATTAATAAAATCAGTATTATTCATAGTATATATTATTTAGTATTAGGTTTATTGGCTAAGGTAAAATCCCTAGCTTCAATTAGAGCTTGGCAGAAATCCTCCACTTTGTCAACAGGAATCTGAAAATACTTTTGATAACTCCTGCCATCGCTACTGTGAGCAGTTACGCCCACAAAGTCGTTATGGGAATAACTGGATACGCCCAACCCTCCTAGCAAGCTATAGGACTTGGAGTCCCCTCCTGACCAAGTGGTATATTTAGATTTCTCGGCTTCGGTTCTACCCTCTGCCCACACAACTTCTTTATCAATATAGTTCATAATGCCTACCATAGTGCATGAATTCCAAAAAGTGTCAAGCTTTTTGTGTACCTCCCGTTATGAGAAGCAAAATAGTCAACTACCTTACAGTCCAGATAATATCCGACAAAAACTTCAAGGTTCAGTACGCCCAGAGGATTAGAAGCGCTTGGATTTTAGCAGAAAAGAGATACGCCAAGATGAGCGCAGAGGAAAAAGAAGAAATTCTAAAAAAAATATCTTAACCTTCCTTTTCTTTCCATTCTAAAACCTCTTCACATATATCATAAAACTCATCTAGGTTTAATGCTCCTTTGGCTTGGTTAGCTTCGGCGCAACATATACCCATATTTGAGAGATCATTAGTACCACCTTTGTGAGTGGGGATGACATGATCTAAGTGATATGCGGAGGGTACATTTAAATCTATCTTTCTACCCGTGAGGTAGCAAATTGGGGAATCTCCTATTTTCTCCATGACATCTTTACAAGTGTAGGGAATGCTTATGTTATTTACTCTCGAGTAAGTCCCTCTTTTGAACCTTCCTTTAAATCCTTTTACTTTAGTTCTAAATATGCGATAAGCATCCGAAGTGCAACGGGATCTAAAATGACTCACCTTCTTGCACAAAGGAGAGCGCTTTTGGGCTTGCGTCCTTTTCTTTTCAGAACCTCCTTTTCCGCAATGATAAGATATTGTAGACTTGGCGCAATCTAGCTTTTTTGCAATTTCATTATAGGAAAGACCTTGCTTTCTTAGCTTTAGGATGGATTCTTTTTTGCGTTGGTAAGGTTTTTTATCACTCATTATTTGGGTAGAAAGGTGGAAACAGGCAGGTGATATTACATTCCATTCCTTCTGAGCTTGGGTCAGCTAAGGTGGCGACGGCATGAGCGCCACTGCCAACCTCCATCCATTCGAGGTCTTTGATTATATACCTATCCATTAGTCCAGAGAATCCTCCATCCATCTGATCTTGAAGGAAGATTACGCTCTTGTCCTCGTCATTCATTTATTTTCAATAATTGTCGTATTTTTCCTGATTATTTTTTGTTACGAAATTTCTTATTTTTTGAATAAGTCGTGATTGAAGGACTTGCACATTTATTCGCGATGTTCCTATAATGGTGGCAATCTCTTGATGAGTCAAGCCGTCTACTAAGAAATTAAAGACTTGCTTTTGCCTTTTCGATAAGATATGATCGAGGCTTCTAATTAATGCTTTACGCTCTTTCCTTATTAAGTGCGCAAAGGGAACATCCGCAAGCCAATTGGGGTTTAAACCAAGAAAATTAGACGAAGCCTCCGTAATATCTAGGGACTGAAGTGGCGCACAGCGCTTGAGTCGTTTGAAGTAAGCCAATACTTGCCATCGCGCAACGCCAAAAGCCCACCCCTTGAAGGGGCGCTCTGTGTCGTATTGATCCTCTTTATTTATCAACACTTGATTCGTCTCCTGTACAACATCATCCGCATCCTCTTTGTTCTGAACCCTGCTTTTGACATAGGCACATAGCTCGGGCTGAATGTTGGCTAAGTCACTCTGGTAGCACATCAAAACGGACATGAGTTGTGGAAAATTGTTTGGGGGGAGTTAGTTGGGGTGGGGTTGGTTTTTTTAGTTTTTTTCTTCTTCACGGGGGTATTAAATTTGTGCTGAACGAGTATGCAGTTATTTGTTCCATAATAATCATCAAGCGCCAATTCTAAAGTTTCCAGAGCATAGCGAGAGTGTGTCATGCTCCCATACATTCTAGTGTCGTCGAATTTCTGAAACATATTCATCAAAAACTCTTTAGCTACTACCTCGTTTGGTATATTCCCTAAATCTAAACAGTTCTTCCAGAATCTATAGGTTTCTCGCTTACGAAAACGCTTTCTAACCTCCTCCTCTTGCTTCTTCTTGCCTCGGATGGGCGGGGGGTTGAAGTCCAGTTCCGTCTGAACGGAATTCATTACCTTCTTCGGAATTTTAAAGAATCCATCTTCCAGAGGGATAGCTTCTAAATAAACTAAGTTAAGAAGGTTTTGTTGTCGGCGCAACAGTTTATCCTTGCTTATTTTTCCATCTTGATTCTTGGCGTCTCGCATTGTCATTGTCATTTTATTTGCCTTTCTTATTTTTAACATTTAATCGTCTATAAATTGCGCGTACTTTAAGCAATGATACTTATCAAAAACCGGTCTTAGAAATTTAAGCAATTCCTCACTAAAGATAAGGGGGGTAGAGTAATCATACGCATTTATTTGAGCCTGTCGCACTTGATCGTCTAGCCTCTTGCAACGGATGGTCATTTCCTTGATGAGGAAAATATTAGAGAATGCTTGCTGGCGAATTTCTGACTCCAGCCTTGAAATCTCGGAAAGGTTATTCACCAGCTTGGTATAGGTCTGTGATTGATTAATCATTAAGACTAACTATAACATAAGACGCATTATTTGTCAACCGGTTTTTTGCTTTTATTCAGTTTTGTCGATAGTGAGGGATAGGTGATAACCGTCTATCTCTTTATCAATGATAACTTGAATAGATTCGTGCCCCTCTTTGTACATTAGAAAGCTTATTATTTGAGTGAGTTGGGTTGGGCTTAAGCCTCCATGCTGACTGCCGATACTATAGGGACTGGAGCCTATTATGCTTTGAATCAATTTTTTTAGTTGGTCTTGAGATAAAGGGATTTCTCTGTCGGGATCGTAGTCTTTATTGAAAGCAATCATAATAAGTGTATTATTTGTTAGATGAAACAGTTAAAAGTTAAACATAAGATAACCGCAGATCTCGTGTTGGATTTATACGAAAAAGCGCAAAAAGCCGAAGGTAAAAAGAAGCAAGAACTATTAAAGCAAGCCACCTTCCTTAGTAAGAATATAGGGGCTTATTTGGCTACGTCAGTTTCGCCGTCTAACACTTCGCTTTCATCTTCCCACTCTTCCGAGTAGGGATTCTTGCGTTCAACCGAAAGCAATTCTATCTTCCAGCCGCGATGCTCCATCATCTCGCGTTGAAATGATAAAGCTTCTTCTGCAGAAAAGCAATTGTAGTAATGGTACGCAGTCCCTACGGAATCCTCGGGGAGATACTTTATCCTAAAGTCAAAAGGTCGTGGTTTATTTTTCTTCGGTTTCATCGGTGTCTTTGGATTGGGCAATATCCTCTTCAAGCTCTTGCAATAGCTCCAACTCGAGGGATTCTTGCGAGGTAAACTGGGCCAGCGCCGCATGATAACCATCGGAATAATCCAGCATGGGGCGACCCTGAGAAAAAGATATTCCCGCTTGATTGCGACCCTCTTCAAAGCCTCTTGAGTAAGATCGCTGTGATGATTCCACCCGCTGATTATTGAAATCATTTATTTGCGAATTTTTAATTTCGCATTCCAGCCTATAGCTTTCCGTTAAGAAGAGAGCGTTCTCCGCTTGCTTGGAGGAGTCTTGAGCTATAAACGCTATAAGTATTAGCGCTGCAATCCATAAATATCGTTCAGTTATTTTCATTTTCAAATTTTCGTAGGGCTTCTTGAAGGTTTGTAGCTTGGGTTTTGATACTATATTGGAGTCTATGTCTTTTTGCTCTTAAGGCTTCCGACACTTTCTTGGGAAAGGGGTGATCGTCGGGATTGGGCACAAGGCTCAGTTTTTCTTTCTGGACTCTTTCCCACTCCTTGAAGCAGTCTATGATGCGCTGAGGCATTAGATCTTTTCGCACTCTGTCGGCCCTGTTCCAAATGTAATTCATTCTAGTCTTCTTCCGAAAAAGGCTTCCAAGATACGTCCGAAAATAAGACCAGATCGACTGCGTCTCCGTTCTCCATGTCAAAGCCAATCGGCTCGCCCTCAGGGACAACTTCATTAGTATGGGTGTAAAAGAATTCCTCTTCATTGGAGGCGCACATTATATCAATAGATGATAGGCTCATGTTTATTTGTGGGTTCGTTTTTTTCTCTTTACTTAGGAATCGGGCTTTACCGAATCCGGTCTTAAGGTCTACTCGACTGCATCTCAGGTTCTTCATTATTTGTCTCCTCAAAAATTAGCATTTGGTTAGGGTCTATTTCGTCAATATCTTCAGATAGTACCACATCCTTGGGGGTTTTGTCAAGAACTTTTTTTCCTTTTAACCAATTTCGTTGCGCCATGCGAATTACGAAGCGCATAAAAGCAAAGGCATATACTTTATTTAGATCTACTGTAGTGTAAAGTCCATCACCCTGCGTGATGCAGAAAGTCTTGCTTTCTTCATCATAAGAGAAAGAGGCGTGCTTTAGTTCTTTAGTTATCTTCATCGGATAGCCCATGCTTGTGCGAAATGTTGTCCTTTTCTAAGGGGGTTTTATAGCTCTCCTCAACCTTCTCATCATGAAGATTGATATCTAGGTAAAAGAGCGACTTCCCTGTCTTGACGCTTGTCTCTATCATGTCTTGCAACTCTAAAAAATCAATCTCCATATCTCCTAGCGCTTGGAGAGTGAGAGCCGCATCTGGATTCTTAAACGTGTCCAGAAGGAGATCGTAATTTTGTTTCCGCTGGATTCCAGCATCGGGATGAGGGGGTTGCAAGAAATCTGTAATCCTAGCCTCATTGCCAAGACTGCGACCGCTTCGCTGAATGCCGTGCTGACTTACTATCTTTCCGTCGAGCATGGATTGGTTTCCGTTTGGCGTCAGAACAGATTCATAGAAACAATGACCGGCCTTACCTTTTTGCTTATGGGCTCGATCTACCCCTCGTTCGAGGCCGCCTTGCTTCTTCGGAAGTCTTGCGTAAGTGTCTAGCTCTCGACCCGTAGGAACTTTTTGAAAAGAAGTCTCATAAGACACTCGACGCTGAACAGTATTTCCGGAGAAGTGGTTACTCTTCAGAAGTATGGGGATGTCTTGAGTCTTGCCATCATAATAATCATCCATACTAGCTTCGGCTTTGATGATCCGATTTATATCCTTCAGGTCGGTATACATTTTAAGTCGGGTAGACTTTAGGTTGAACCAGCCAACTGACCTCATCGAGCGCTGCCAATCGGTGCTGGTATTTGCGCTACGCCTAGGCTCAAAAAGGACGCCTATTTTCTCATACGGGCCAGCTACCGTACGATCCCAGAAGTGCTTTCCTATAAGAAGGTTTATTTCTTTACTGGAATCGAGGGGAATGTCAGCCATATAATCTAGCATTTGTCCCGTGACGCCACCGTCGGTTGCGATGAGCGCTTCGGAATAACACCTCCAAAGCTTCAGCGGGCGGAGTCCGAATTTATCGGGGTCTTTCTCCATCTCGTCCAAGATGGGCAACTCGTACTTGCCAAAGCGCATGATGTTCCATAAATCCGTTCCGCAGTCCTCGTTGAGACGGTCTATAAACCATGGAGAGGGCGCTATGGGCTTGCCGTGCTCGTTCCTCTTGAAGAGATCCTCTATTTGGAGAATCCTTCCTTCCTGCTTGAGATAGGCTAGATCATTATAGCCAATGCCATTATTTTGAGAAGCTAGCTCCGCTTGCAGGCAGACGATATGAGGGGAAGCACGCCGCCACAGCTCCTCGTCCTCCTGTCGGCTTTGCGCTTTAGCTAAATACGCAAAAGCCGTGGCGGAAGTAGAAAGGACAGTTAATGAGGGAGAGATAGTATCTAACTTGTTAAGAAAGACCCCATTCATCTTGAGGAAAGATTTTATGTGCCCGTCGTTATTTACATACGAATCACATTCATCAAGACTAACCATAACCTTACCGCCCATCTGCAATATGCTGGTTATAAGAGCGGTGATTTTGTCGGCTTTTCCGTTCAAAAGATCAGGTTGATGCAGGATTACTGTATTGACGGTTGAGCGGTACTTGTTTAGATCCAAATTACCCATGTTGTTGGCAAGCGCCACAATCTTATTCAAGGACTTAGCATCAAAGTTCTCAAGGTTTCCTAGGCATTTCTCCATCTCAGAAATGGCGTCTCTTTTTCCTGCAAGATTGCTCTGGCAGAGGATATGCACTAACAAGTGAGGTGTGCCCGGGCTCTTCTTTAGATTCTCTTCGGTCCAACCAAAGAACGAGCTAAAAATTGTACCTAGCTTTCCTGATCGACATTTTCCATGAAGGTGAGCCCAAGCGAGCCGTCTATCCAGAAGAACGCTCAATATCTTTTCTTTGGCCAATTTTTGATGGCGATAAGGGGAGTTATTGTCTTTTGGCACAAGAACCTTGGGATTAGTTTTATTTACAAGTTGATGGAGAAGATTTATCTCAAGCTGACCTCCGTCTGCTTCTTCTCTTTCCAACTCCAGATCGAAGAGAAATTCTGATATGGTCTGTCTAATTTCTTTTGCAGATGCCTTCGGGTAGTGGGGCTTCAGCCGCTCTGTCTCATAGCGAACGTCTATGGTGTACCACTTTTCTCTAAGGTGTTTTTCGTCATTGGCGGTTAAGGTTAGATTCATGATGTTTTATACAATACTATATTTTAAATTATTTGTCAAGATTTTCTTTTATAAATTTTTCGGCTTCTTCGAATGCTTCTGGATGATATTTCTTGCACCATTCAATTACCCACTCCTTTACTAAAGAGTTTATTTGATCTTTTCGGTTAACATTAATGCGGAAGTTTCCGCATTCAGAATTAGGGTTGCCTTTGTCTTTTGCTAGTAAGTTCATTTGAAGGGTCTCCTTTAAAATAAGAAAATAGCCAGCCCCGATGTATGTCGGAAGGATCTGCGCCTTTAATATTATCTTTTCCTATCTTGTCCACTAAACCCATAATATCTTTTTTGGGCATGTCCACTCGTCGTCCGTTCACCCACACCACATAGGGTTGAGTGCCGTTAACATTAAAGGGAAACGGAATACTGTTTACTTCAATGATTTTTGGGGCTTTCTTGGCGCAGCCAGTGAATGATAAAGCCAATAGAAGAATAACTTTTGTAAGAATGTCCATGATACCGCACGTATTGAATTGTGGGTACAATAGTACCACATTGCGGTCGCCATGTCAAGGGTTATTTATTACTTTCTTTCACTTGCTTGATGCGCTCTTTCATGTACTCCTCGAAAAAGAAGTTGTAAGCGTCCAAGTCTTCATTCTCTACCGCAATTTTTATTTCCATTCGATAGACTTCCGCCCAATCCCTCGTATTTTCTTCGAGAGCAGTGTCGCTCATTGAGGGCGCGCGCATCGCGACGCAACCCCCTAGAAAAAGCAGAGGTAAAAGTTTAAGCACATAATAATGTACACTTAACTACGGCTATAGCTCAATTTACGTAGGGTCGTCCGTAGGGGGTTCAAACCAAGCGAAGCATTTATCGCTTTTAAAATCTCTTTGAACTTGGGTGCAACAATAGCCCTCTTGCGCCATTCTTTCTGTCAGTCCTGTAAAGTGGACGATAGAGAGGGTACATTTTATCTCTTCGATCTCTAATGGGCTACCGTAGTTGGACTCTAGGGCGCGCTTTCCCACTAAAACTTCGTCACTGAATTCTTCGCATATAGCCCTTGCTTTACTCATGGCACTTGCATTTAGCCTTGAAGATCTTACGGCATATCTGGTCTCCGTGCCGGCAGACTTTATCGCAAGACTCGCATCGGCAAATATAATCCCCGTTGCATTTTTGAATAAGAGCTGTGTGGGAACAACCGCACAGACAAAGAGAGAAAAATAATATTAAATACTTCATATATCCTTAGTATAGAGGAGATAAGGTGAAAAGTCAATACTTAATCTAAAGAAATCTGGGGCGGATATAGGAATCCTCCGGATCTTGGTTTTCTAACAAGAGGATATAGCGCTTCTGCGCTTCTAGATACTGGTTCTGTTTGATGATCGCCTCGTGTTGGATCTGGATGGTCTCCTCGGCGTAATTTAATTTAGACCCTTGTTGGTACATATGCCAAATAAGAAATGCTCCCAACAATAAAATGCCATAATCCACCAGCGAGCGTCTCATGGTTATATATACACTTATTTCCTATCGTATATAGAATTGTAAGTGGAGAGGCCGCAGAACATTGCCATGAAGATAGAAAAAAGCCAGTAAACCTGAGAGTCTAAGGCGAATACCACCGCAATGCCAACGTTTACAACGCAACAGACCAAGAGTAGACGCCCTTTCGTATTAAGACTCGCCCACGGCCTCATTGTTTTTATTTGGGAGCCGGCCTTGCTTTACTAAGCTGGATTTCTTTCCTCGAATTGAGTAGACCGAAATGCCCATTATGGAGGAAACTGATTTGCAGGACTTCCCTTTCCTGAATAAGGATAAAATCTTCTCATTTTCGTCGGCGGAGAATTTGTAAACCTCTCTTTGCCTTAAGAGACAAAAGGAAAGCTTGTTTTTACTGGCAAACGAGGCTATTTGTCTGTTGCTGTATTTGCCGTTCATAAAAGCCTGCGCAGCTTGCTTACTGGTGTAGGCTCGGGCATTATCGAAAAGAAATTTTCTTAAGTGAGGCTTGTCCTCTTTTTTCATGGGGGAGGATTGGGGGCTAGGCGTAAAAAAGTCCACAATAGATTTATGACCCTTTGAAACTTGAGTGTAGGAGTTATCCACAAGCGCGTCCTTCCGCAGGTGGGCTTTTATTTTATCCGCTACCGAGATGGAAAGTAAGGATATGGCTTGGTGACTAACCCCTAGAGCGTGCGCTATCTCATGCTGCGTCGCCCCTTTCTCCAAGTAAGATAAGACTTTAGCCTCTTTGTCTGTCAGTATGCTAGAGTATTCTCTGACCATTCGTAATAAAAAACTGCACTTACTATTACGATCAAATTCTTCATAAAGATCTTCCCCATGTCCTTTTGTGTCCAAGACTAAGTCAAAGGTGGTTTTGAACCCCTCCTCTGTATGGTGCTCCATATTAGTCCGCTTTCCCACATAATCAGAGTTAGAGATTTCGCACTGCTTCCATTTGATGCAATTGCGGACATAGCTATAAGCCAGTTTTCTGAAACCAGATTGCGTGAACTCTCCTTCGTAATTACTTAAGATTTGGTCTCTTTTTTTAATCAAGGAGAGGTTGACTTCGCTGGCAATTTCGGCGGGGGAGAGGTGATGGTTGGGACGCCGGAATTTTCCTATGATTCGGGCAATGTCTTCTTGGAAGTCCTCTAAATATTCGTGAAAAGTATCGGCCTCAGGGTGAGGACAAGCCATAGCCGACCTTTCCTCAGGAATTGCAGGGCGCGAGGTCTGTGTGGTCATTTTTTATTGGGGAGATTGGGATTGGGGAATTCTTTTGACCAGTCGACTTGGTCTTTGGTTTGTCGCATTACTTTGCTGAGATAGCTTATTTTTACCCCTAGAGAGGCAGCGGCTTTTTTGCGACTATTACCGTTTTCGCGGAGTGCTTTTTTGACCCTTGGGATAAACCCACGTAGGCGCTCATCTCTTTGAGCTCTTTTGGTGATATTAATCTTTTCCCTTCTTTTTTGATCAGCTTCTTTGGACAGGGGAAAGGGCTTGAACCCTTTGGCGAGCTGTTTCTTCATTACCTCCTTCTGCACCTTGGAGCGAAGCTCGAAAGAAGCTTTTTTGGCGGTAGAGAAGGGCTTAGGAGTGGGGTACTCTTTATTCCAGTCGATTTGGGGAAACTTAGACATTAAATTGTACAATTTATTACGACTTACGCCTAGATAAGCAGCCGCCTTGAGACGGTTACCTGCCGTATGGATTAAGGCGTCAATTATTTGCTGTCGCGTAGCTTTCATCAGATTTTTGTCCCATTTTACCCATTTTCCGCGATAAACCATTCCCTCCCTATCCTTGAGGGGAAGAGTTTTGCCTTTATTGTGGATGCGGGACCAATTATCTTCACCTTTCTTGAAGCCAATTGATTTTATGTGATCAAGATCGGTTTTGTTGAAGCGGTTGGTTTTTCCTTCAGCCCTCTCGACTTCCAGCTTGTAAAGCACATTATTTTCGTTAGGAAAAGACGCTGATCTGATTTGCTCCCACTCTTTCAGGCCTATCTTTAAGTTGTTGGCGTTTTTGTACTTTTTGTGGAACATAAACCCTTGAACCGCTTTTATTTTGGTTGTGGGGTTGTCCTCTGCCACTCTTTTCCTGAGAATTTCTTTTGCCGACTCGTAAGACCTAGCTTTGATAAAAGTTTTGAAGTCGGCCTCAATGCCGGTCTGATAACGCTCGGTATAGTTTATATTCCAATACTGATCTGTCCTAAAGGTTTCTTTTCTGAATTTAGCTTGGATGTTTTTGCATCTTTTCATGTTGCAGTCTAATGAGTTTATATAATCAAACGGTGTGAATCTTTTTCAAGCTCTAGATTGTCCCAGTATTGATGATCATACTGGCTGTATTGAATATCTTTAAACAGGACTAGCTTGGCCGGTATCACTTTACCTGCGGTAGTTTCATAACCAACTGCAGTACCATCTGGCACTCTTCCTGAACCGTCTTTGTATTCAAAACATTCATCGTAGCCATGTTCCGAGTAGACTATTTGACGGGAATGGAGGTTATTCATAAAGCCCACAGTATATCATGAGGCGGCCTTAAAGTCAAGATTTTTTTTTGGACCAATTGATGGAGGGATAGTTATTTCGAAAGCTCGGGGAAAGATTGCGCGGCACGTCGCCTTTGCCGTTTTGGGAAGTTTTTTTAGGATTACAGCTACAGGAGTTGCACGGAGTGGCGCAAGCGCCTTTCTTTTTTTTCTTTGATTCGCTCATTTCCATTTACAATAATTTGGGTTTTCAGCTCGTTTTCGGCGCATGTATGCGCGCTTTTGTTCTCGGCGTTTTTCGAGATTTTCTTCATCATACTTCTGTTGCGCTCGCGCGAGAGCCTCTTTTCCTTTGGGCGTGGAGGCGTATTTTTCTTGGGCCTTGTTCTTCATCTATAGTCCACTGCTAAGCGATTTTCTCACAAATTTTTTTTTCGTTCTGGGGGCATCCCTAAATAATATCCTCATTCTGATCATCGTTGTCGTCGTCGTCCAAGTATATCTCTGACTCGAAGCCTCCTAGTTCTACTAGTTCTAAAATTTTTTCTTGCAACGCGCCAATAATAACAAAGCAATTAATATCAAACTCCGAAAAATACCTAGCTACCAGATCATCCAGATCGAACCGAAAGGCGTCAGTTTGCTCATCGTAATCTCTGGGGCCTGAAATTTCAAAGTCATCATCCATAGCTTATAATAGGTAAAATTAATAATTTTTCTATATATAGATACACAAAAAGGGCGCCCCGGAGGGCGCCCTTTCTATAGGATTAATAACAATGACGTTATTTGCATTTAGAACAGCTTCCTTGCTTCTGCAAGAGGCCTACAATCAGCAACAAAGTAATCAAGCCAGCTAGGCTTGCATCCTTGCCAACGAAACCGTTGACAATGTCTTGAAGATTGCTGATGACATTCATGCCTGCAGCTTCGCCGAACACTACCTGCGCAAGCACAAGGAGTCCAACGACTGACGTTAATACGGAAAACAAACCTCCAATTGAAGATTTGATAGTATCTACTACGTTATTCATAAGATGATATGGTTAGGGTTAGAAAGAGACATTGAGGCCAAGACCCCAAACAGTTTCGTTGCTGCGAGTGTCATTGTCAGACAGTGACACATCGGCATAAATATTAAGATTTTCCTTAATACTTTTATTCGCAGTGACTTTGGCGCCAAAGTAGGTGCTGTCAGCCGAAGACGAAAGATCGGTATTGCCAAGAATGCCAGCAAGCTCAAGGGCGACGATGTCGAGGTCGATATTATGACTTAGTTGACCCTCGAAGGTATACAGATCATCATCCGTATGACGATAGACACTCAGTTTGGGAGAAAGGAGAGTGTTTACTCCAATGGCTGCAAAAGCTTCCAAATTTTCCCCTAGAGTGGTACTGTCGGTATTGTAAACCCCTACATAGGCATTGAGATTATTCTCAAATAGGGATGTGCCTAGACCGACCGTTAGCTCATCATTATCGGCACCAGCAGACTTAACGCTTTGATTTGTGAAAAAATCCCCGAAGAGATCTACACCATCAAAGCCTACGTTAAAGCCGACCTGAGCTTGAAGAGCCTCAGCAGAAACCAGTTCACCTCTACGGGTATAATCCGAAGTGTACTTAGTATCCACCCCACCTGAGACCTCAGGAGCGGCAGAAGCGACGTTAATAAAAGATCCGACACTAAGAAGTGCGGATAGCAATAGTTTGTGTTTATTTTTCATATATAATTATTGTTTATGAAAGTGTTTAATCGTTAGAATATCCCGGGTCATTCTTGCGTTTTCGACGCATGTAATCCCGCTTTTGAACTCTTCTTTTCTCCGGATGAGTATTATCATACTTCTCCCTAGCTTTTCTCATAGATTCTTTGCCATCTTTTGTTGAAAGGTAGGCTTTTTGGGAGTCTTTCTTTTTTTCTTCCTCGCTCATGTTATTGTATCCTTATTTCTTTCCAGTTTACTTGATTGCTTTTGATTAGATCTCTTATGTGTCTCTGTTTGGAGTTCAGTTGGGATTTGCCGCTTTTTACTTCAATTAGGGTTACCGCGTCATCGTCGAATGATATATAATCTATAGGCTTCCCTAAGAATACACAGTTTTCGGGGTCAAAGTCGAATTGATCTAAAAACGGAGCTAATGTTTCAGCTATATGACCGAGGCGTACTTCGCTACTTTTCTTCTGGGATAAGGTTGTCCGTCTTGTGTCTTCGCTATCTTCAAGCTTCTTTTCTAGGGAGCTTATTTGGAGTAGTAGGTCTTTTTCTTGATGGACTTGGTTCTGCTGCGCCTGAAGGGCAGCGGCGTTAAGTTCTTTATTGGCGTCGAAAAGTTCTTGGTTCTCTCGTATCAGCTTGTGCTGATTTAATTTAGAGGAATTCCCATGTTTGTAAAGTATTATACACCCTAGAATGCACAAAGTCAACAAAAAAGATAAAAAGGGGATCATTGAGGAGGGTTATCAAGGTCAAGGCCCCTGCTTTCGCAGTAAGCTACCGAGTACCCAGTCTTAAAACTAAATTTGTCTATAAAGAAGATGAACCCCACAATGGCATAAGGTTGCCACGTCTCCCAGCTAAGCTGAGAAAAGATCAAAAGCCCTACAAGGATATAAGGTACAAATTTATTTAAAGAATAGTTTATTATTGCATTCATGATTTTAAAGTTTAGTTATTGATATAATTCTGTCGTGCCTAAATGAGCGCATTGCTTCGCGTCCATAGCAATACGCCCTAAAGCCTACGTTGTCTCTCGTTTCATTCTTATTGCCAAAGGAGTTGTAAAGATTCGGTTTGTTTATTATGTAGCTTTTGATCTTATCTTCATTGGTTTTGTATACTACTAGATACTTCGGTGAGATTTTATTTTTAAACCAAGTTATTAATTTGTTCATTGGCCCGTGCTCCC
>Ga0098040_1000670_pt1 | contig 15552 bp, 33 predicted proteins | sample 7_EtaG_FD_75065 | JGI IMG/M metagenome (GOLD analysis project Ga0098040, IMG submission 75065) | Marine viral communities from the Subarctic Pacific Ocean - 7_ETSP_OMZ_AT15161 metaG | ecosystem: Environmental > Aquatic > Marine > Oceanic | place: Pacific Ocean | collected 2015-01-08
ACAAGATAGGTATTGGGGGAACACGACGGATACACCAATGCTAGATGGCAATGACAACAATGAGAACCAGGTCCATATCTCAAACAATAGAGTGTACTTTTATTCGGAGGTGACAAGGCCAGATTGTTTGGCACTGAATAAGAGCCTTCAGGCTCTTGCTGACAGCATGACGAACACAGCCAATAATTATGGCATTTCTCCACCGCCAATTAGACTCCACATTAATTCATATGGCGGGAGTGTTTTCGCTGGGCTGTCTTCTGTAGACTACATTGCTTCCTCAAAGGTGCCAGTTCACACTATCGTTGAGGGGTGTGCTGCTTCTGCTGCCACGATAATGAGTGTTGTTGCTGAGAAAAGATATATGAGAAAGAATGCATTCATGCTGATACACCAGTTGTCTTCAGGGATGTGGGGCAAGTTTGAAGAACTGAAAGACGATATGAAAAACTGTGAAGCCTTGATGGACACAATAAGAGCAATCTACACAAAGCACACAACGATACCAAAGAAGAGGCTCAATGAAATTCTTAAGCACGATTTGTGGTTTGATGCTGACACTTGCTTGGAGTATGGGCTGGTAGATGAACTCATACCCTAGGAAAGGTTCAAGATGAAGAAGAATGTTGTTTTTGCTGATGACGATCAAATATATGCAAAATTCCTAATAAAACTAAAATATGATGGCATAACTAGGAATAGTTTCTTTAGAGAGGTAGTCAGGGCATATCTCGACGAAGAGGATAACATATACAACTTTGTTCAGAAGTACAAGGACAAACACAAGTCTCAATCTAATAGGTTGAGAAAAATAATACAAAAAGAAAAGAACCTTGAAAAGAAGATTAGTGACAAGTTTTCTCTCTCCGATGACGAAATAGAAGATATATTTGACATTTTAGAACAAGAAAGCCCTGATTTTTGAGATGCTTTTGTTTAAGCAGTGTACTACTTAATGTATCTTTCAGAAGAGAGATCGAATTAATTTTTAGGAGGATTTGCAAATGACGCAAAAGAGAAAACAAAAGAAGACCCTGAGAGGCTTAAAAGAAAAGAAGAAAGGATTGTTAGAAGAAGGAACCATTAGAAGATTTATGAAGCTAGCAGAGATTGAACCGCTTAGCGAAAATTTTTTTGATTCCAAAGAAGAGTTAGAAGAAGAGAACGAGATTGAAGAAGAGAAGCTGGAAGAAGCACCCGTGTATGAAGATGACATGGAAGCTGACATGGACCCAGCCGCACCAGAAGAAGCCAGCCTAGAAGCTGATGTTGAAGTGGAAGCTGAGCCCGAAGAGGAGGCTGCCGGTGACGAAGTAATGCTATCTGATGAAGATGCGCAAGTGTTAATTGATTTAGCAGATAAGCTACGAGCCGCTGGTGCTGGAGCCGAAGAGGCAGAAGCTGAAGTAGAGGATGAGATTGGCGACGAAGAGATGGCTCCCCCCGCTGATGATCTTGGTGGAGAGGAAGAAGATGTCATGGCATTAGAAAGCAAAGATATCGAAGAAGAGAAAGATCTAGAAGAGAAGAAAGATCTAGACGAAGAAAAAGACATCGAAGAGAACAAGTCTACTGATGAGCTTGTTTCTGAAATTGCTAAACGAGTAGCGGCAAGAATCCTCTTGGAGAAATAAAATATATTCTATATGTTTTAAGAAAAACAAGTCGCCAATGGCGACTTGTTTTCTTTTTGGTATACCCCTTGACAAAGGGGAGGAAATGTGTTAGGGTGTTCTGGAGAAGATTGTTTTTCGAAAAAAAGGCGGTAACATGCTTAGTAGCACTTGTTGGAAAGTCAAGTCAGAAAAGAATTCAAACTTAATAACATACAACATTCAACTAGATGGTGTGTCCAGGAGACAAGCCAAGACATTCTTAGAAGTCATGTCGGGGTGGCATAAGTATGCAGATGGCCACAATTCAAAGGGCCAAGCTATCCTCATTTTTAGGAAAAGCTTTGAGTCTAGGTGTGACTGGGTAAAATGGGCTAGAAGTTTTCCTTATGACCTCTTTGAGGAAAAGGAGAACGGAAAGGTAGAAAAAATTAAGAGATACAAAAGCAACAAGAAAGTAAAAACACTGCCTGCCGTAAAAGCGAAAGGGAGAGTGTGCTCTCTTTGCAAAGCACGCGGCCACAACAAACAAACTTGTCCAGAGAGGCTATCACGATGACAGACAAAGAAAAGGAAAAGGTTGCAGAGGGCGAAGAAGTGTCGATAGAGTGCAATCAGCCTACCGAGCCCAGAATAATAACACTATATGGAGATATAGAAGAAGAGCGCTCCCAGGAGGTTGTTGATGGAATGCTCTCTTTGGATGCCATTGGGACAAGAACTTTTACAATGGAAGAAGAAGGGAAGGTAGTAGAAAAAGCATATTGCCAGCCCATTGAGTTCTTTATATCAACTTATGGCGGCTCCGCAAGCGACATGTTTTCTATCTATGATACAATTAGAATGATCGATTCCCCTGTGTACACAGTTGGGATAGGTAAGGTTATGTCGGCGGGTGTGCTGCTGCTCGCCTCTGGAGAAAAGGGATATAGAAGAATAGGAAAGAACTGTCGGATTATGATCCACAGTGTCCTGGGAGGAAGCCAGGGGTCCATACACAATGTTGAAAACGAAATTGAGGAGATGAGGTGGATACAAGAAAGGTGTATCAAGTGCCTGGTTGAAGAAACAGACATGTCGAAAAGAGAACTAAATTCTATGTTGAAGCGAAAGACTAATGTCTATCTATCAGCAGAAGAGGCAGTAGAATATGGAATTGCTGACAAAATTGTTTAAGTTGTTTGTGGCACTTTTCGATTCTTTCAAGAGGAAGGGGCAAATGTTGCCAGACCTTGAGGGAGAGAGGGAAGCCGTCTTTACCACCTCCACAACAATAACCAAGAACATAATTTGCAACCATGAGCATTACCCTATAGAGTGGGACAAAGTACACACCTTTGACGACGAGGGGGGTTTTACCACTCCCGAACTCAACTACAAAACAGTTAACCCCCAAAAAAGAAGGAAACCAAAGCTGCTTACTATACATTGGGATGCTTGCCTGGATACCAAGTCTTGTGTCGAGATCTTGGAGAACAGAGGGTTGTCCGTCCACTTTTGTATAGACAACGATGGAACGATATACCAATTATTAGATACTCAGCATATTGCATGGCATGCGAAAGGGGTTAATTCGCGAAGCATTGGTGTCGAGATAAGCAATGCTTGTAACTTGAAATATAAGTCGCACTATGATCCACCCAGGCCAATCGTGAAAGGCGCCGTAATACATAAGAGGAAGCTTAAGCCATTTATGGGTTTTTATCCTGTGCAGGTTGCCGCACTAAAGGCACTAACAAAGGCATTGCACCAAGCATATGACATCCCTTTGGAATGCCCCCTTGACAACGGAAAGATGGCGAATACAGTGTCCTGTGATGTCACTAGGAATAGGTTTTCTGGTGTAATAGGGCACTATCATGTATCTTATAGCAAGACAGACCCAGCGGGGTTGGATATTTTAAAAGTGCTGCAAGAAATAAAAGAAGATATTAAAGAATAATCACTGGAGGATTTGATGAGAAAATACGATAATGGCCCATCACTAAAAGACAAGATACTAAAAGGGGTGAATGTGTTGGCAGACAATGTGGCCTCAACCCTTGGTCCAAGAGGAAAGAGTGTCGTGCTAAAAGACAATGGGAACCCCATTATCACAAAAGATGGGGTGACGGTAGCCAAATTTATAGAACTAGAAGACCCTTTTGAAAACCTAGGGGCACAGATTGTCAAACAGGCTTCTGAACAAACAAATATTGTTGCTGGCGATGGCACGACAACGGCAACTGTGTTGGCCAGAGCGATACTACAAGAGTCGCAAAAACATCTTGTGGCTGGCCATTCTCCTGTGGAATTAAAGAAGGGGATGGACAAGGCGGTTGCTAAGATTGTTGAAAACCTTAAAGGAATTGCCAAACCAATATCTAGCGAAGAAGACATAAGACATGTTGCAACTATATCAGCCAATGGCGATGAGGCCATCGGAAATCTTATTGCTATGGCTGTTGACTGTGTTGGGAAGAACGGCTCTATAACCATCCAAGAGGGAAGATCGATTGAGACTTCACTGGACGTTGTTGAGGGGTTTAGGTTCAACTCTGGGTTCACCTCCAACTCCTTCATCACTGATGAGAGAAAGGGTGTAATGAGATACGACAATCCCTTTATCTTGGTTACTGATTATAAAGTAGAAAACATAGAAGATATACTGCCCGTGTTGGAGGTGGTAGCGAGGGAAGGAAGGCCAGTTGTTTTTGTTGTGGAGGACATTGAAGGGCAAGCCTTGGCAGCCATGATAATGAATTCTGTAAGGGGGACAATGAAAGTTGCTGCTATTAAAGCCCCTCAGTACGGAGAAGAGAGAAGAAGCATATTAAAGGATCTCTCTATTAGTGTGGGGGCTACTTTCTTTTCTCGCGAAACTGGACTGGCCCTAAAAGATGCCAAGCTTGAACACTTGGGCCAGGCAAAGACAATAGAATCATCAAAGGTAGGCACCACAATAGTTGGTGGTTTTGGTGACGCAGAAGAGGTAGAGGAAAGGATAGATATATTAAAACAAGAGATATCTGGAAACGAAGATATCCAAAGTTGCAAGAGTATCCAGGAAAGAATAACACGATTGGCAAGTGGAATCGCAATTGTCAACGTGGGAGCCCCTACTGAAATAGAAATGATTGAAAAGAAGCATCGTATCGAAGATGCCCTGGAGGCAGTAAAATCAGCTCAACAAGAAGGTGTTGTACCAGGCGGCGGCATTGCCCTCCTAAAAGCAGCAGGGGGCCTCCTTAAGGAGATGGGCGATATTACAGAAGGAGAAAGAGCTGGAGTGTCTATCATTTTGAATTCTGTGTACGAACCATTCCGTCAAATGGTGCTTAATGCCGAAGGAGACTCTCCAGAGGTCATATTGAAGCAAATAGAAGGCGATGGCCCTTTGGGATACAATGTGGCCTCTGGCGAAGTGGTGAACATGTTTGATGCCGGGATATTAGATCCTGCCAAAGTCACAAGGGTAGCACTACAAAATGCTAGTTCGGTTTCTTCTACATTAATTACGACCAATTATGCGATTGTATCAGTCTGATAACTACTTATATCGACGGTGCTTCACTGTTTTTGAACTGCACACGGCAAGAGGGCTAGTAAGATGGTAGACACAAACGACCAAGTAACAATAATAAGAAAACTGGACTTAGTTGGCCTCAAGCTTGATGAACTTAAGGACACACAGCACGAGATGGCAGAAGACATCTCTAAAGTAAAAGAAGCCATCTTCCATCCTGACCAAGGGCTGTATGCTAGGTTGAGGGAGCTGGAATCATGGAAATCATCTGCTTCTAAAGTTATTTGGATGTTGGTAACTTCCATAGTCGGCATCGCCTCTTACATCATACAAAATGTTTTGTTTTCAAGGTAATTTAGTGCTTGACACTGAACTGCATTTGTGGTAATGTACTCTTGGAGGTTGTTAATATGCTAGGTCACTTTGTTGTCTGCTCGGACTCTATGGTTCTTTCGGATAGATCCATTGTCGGTATTGTGATAGAGAGTCTCGGGGACAGACACAGGGTTTGCTGGAACAAAGGCGGGACTGGCTGGTGCCATTCCGATGAATTATTATCTTTAACACAAAGAGGAGTGAAAAATGTCAGAAACAAGGGTTAATATAAGTTACTCGATAGAATTGGCAGACATACCAAACAAGATAAGTGAGAATGTTGGCAAAATAACTCTTTGCCCTTCCGAGTTCAAAGAGTTGCTGGATTTGTTCCACAATTCTATGGAAAATTGCGAGTTTGAGCTTGCCTGTGCTGCCTTGTCTTCTTTAGCGGATAAGGCCGAAGCAATTTCCAGTACCTCAAGAGATAACCTATCAATCCTGAAGGGTTATAAGGACATTTCAGAGCAGAAAGACAAGCTTCTTGAGGAAGCAAAACCCAAGCAACACGAAACCGGAGAACAAAAATGATTAAACTTGTTGAAGTGTGTAAGAAACATTTTTCCTTAGAAGAAGGGTTTTACCTTAGAGAGATTGTTGTCAACCCAGAACATGTTGTATTCTTGAGAGAAGATAACGACACGAAGGAAGAGTTCGGGAGGATTAAAAATCGCAGCGAAGAAAGGACGAAGGGCTTGCATGTTGAGTCTTCATTCACCAAGATCGTGATTAATAAAGGAAGTATGGGGGTAGAGATGACAGTGATGGGAACAGTCTCCGAAGTTCACGGGAAGGTAAACAGCTCGCGCAAACTTTTGAAGGGGTAGGAGTATGTATTATTACCATCTATACATCAAAACAGATTGCGGGTTCTGCAAGAAAGCGATTAATCTACTTATGCAAAAGGAAAAAGAATTTGCGATAACTGTCTTAGACCACTCAGCGACGCTAGAAGAGTATATCAAGAGTGCCTTTTCTCATGGTACTGTCCCAATTGTCTTGTTGTCTAATACAAAAGAAGATGCTGAAGATGAGTTTATCGGTGGCTACACTGAATTAGAGGAGTCTTTTGATGAATAGAGAATACCTTATTCCCTGCAAGTGGAGAGAGATACCTGAATTCTTATATTCAAGAAAAGGACAGCCAAATAGGAAGGCAAGATACCATGGTTCTGTGTTCTCGCAAGTAAAGGACTTTGGCTCAAAGAGGTGGGTAGTTTGTGGATATCTGGAAATTGATTATGAGCCATATCTTAGGGAAGGGGTGTCCGAGGAAGAAGTTGCTCGTAGATGTATTGAATATCTTAACATACCCCCGGAGAGAAAGAAGTACCAAAAGAAGAAAGTGAAGCCATTGTACGGGAGCCTTGCTCTATATGACTACAAGTTTAAAAACGATGGCGCCCCATACATAGAGGTTGTTGTCGTGACTGACGAAAGAAAAAATAAGAATTTTTGGGGCCAAGGTATTTCTACCTGAAAACAGAAACATTTTCCCGAATAAGGATTTGTAAACTAGTTATTTTATATGAGCATCTTTACAAGACATCCAAACTCTGTTAATGAAACATACCTTGAGCACTTACTAGTCGCTCTGAAGATGGGGGCTCTATTTCTGCTTTCTTCGGTGTTTCAATCTATACATGCGGTATTTCCGTTTGTGCATCCACCATTTGGGACGGATGTAAAAAGTCTATCTGTTATCACGGCAAAGAGGGCTGCTAAGGCAGAAAAAGAAGCGATGAGGAAGGGCCAACAATGAACAACTTAGCCAAGATAATGAACGGGTGGAGAAAGTACATCAATTCTTCTCCAAGAAGGGAGTTCTTGAAAGAAGCATTCGCCCCAGAGGGAGATGACATCTACCAAGGGACTGCCACCCTAACAATAGATTTAACTGCTAGGGGAAAGGATGCTGTTCTTTCGGACATTCGTTCGATCACTGGTGTGACAATTGTCTCTAAAGAAGGTCTCCGCCATAGGCGCTCAGGCCCTTTGGATATATCGCATATTGGCATAAAAATTGACGATTCTTTGCTTGGGTTGTATTCTACCAAGAAGATAAAGAAACATGTTGAGCTGACAGTTAATACGAAAATAGAGGGTGTTAGGAACTTCGCATTTATAGAAGACCTGGTGCCGGTGAAAGATGCCAAGTGATGGCAAATTGTATGTCAAGGCGGCTTGTAGTGTATGCCGTGGAAAAAAAGGGCTTTTTTGTGTGTATTGCGATGAGCAAGGCATGCACTTTATAGAGGCTTCAGAAAAAACAATAATTAAGTGGCTTTCTGGCCTGCCGGTGGAGTCTAAAGAGGGTATATTAAAATGCTTACAAGAAGAATAGACAAGTGATTGACAAAAAAAACAAAAAGACCATGGAAGTTTACACCAATATGCTTAAAGAAGCTATGCTAGACGGCTCTTTTGAATCCGGCGAGACCTTGGTGTATAGATACCTGGCATCAGTGATGATGTTGGAAGTATATGAAGAGAGCCTAAGAAAGATGGGGGTCTCCGCATCAGACATAGAGGTTGCATCCACATCTGCTATAACCCAAGTAAGAGAGATGATAGCGACATCAAAAGGTATGTATTATTCTTCAGAAGATGAAGAAGTGTAAAAAAGAATTTGTAACCATATTTACTTACATAGAGGAGTGTAGTCTTTATAGACCAAAGGTGGTGATATGAGACAATTGTCTTTACTTTGTTTAGTGCTGATGACGAACTTTGTTGGTTGTTCGTGTGATGAAGTTTTGACATACGCTTGCCCAGACCCACAACCCTGCATGAATACTGCCGATGGTGGAATAGAAGTGTTCGAAGAAGACTACATTTCTCGTGCAAAAGGTGTTTGCCGCTTAGGATACACAGACTGCGACGAAAACAACAAGGATATATGTGTCGGCCAAATAAAGCCAACAGAAGAAGTGTGTGATGGCTTAGACAACAACTGCGATGGCATTGCTGACGATGGCTTATTCATAGATGAGGATAATGATTCCTTTAACGATCCTAATTCCTGTTTAGGTCCAAAAACAGACTGCGACGATAATGATCCAACAGTATTTCCAGGTAATGATGAAGTTTGCGATGGTGTAGACAATGATTGCGATGGCGAAATAGACAACATCGGACCATTTGAATGTTGGACCGGTGGAGAAAGCGCGGTATTCAATGAAAACTCTCCCTGTAGAACTGGAGTTGTTGAGTGTACAGATGGCACATGGTCAGGATGTCTAGGCCAAGTATTTCCAACTCCAGAACAATGTGATTTGATAGACAATGATTGCAATGGAGAGATTGATGACTCACCATGGGGTGAAGGAGATGCTTGCGGGCCAGAGAGCAGCATAGGTCAATGCTCCTACGGATACAGTGTGTGTATTACGGGCGAGGTGTATTGTATTGATGCGATGTACCCGCAGAACGAAGCATGTGATGCAGTTGATAATGATTGCAATGGATTTATTGACGAAAGTTTGGAAAGGCTTTGCGAGACAGAATGTGGTTATGGGATAGAAGAGTGTTCCAATGGTAGTTGGGTAAATTGTTCAGCACCTACACCAAGCTTCGAACTTTGTGACAATATAGACAATGATTGCGATGGAGAGGTAGATGAAGGGTGTCTTTGTATAGAAGGAGATACTCGGGTTTGTGTTGAGGCGGACATGTTAGATCAGTCTACTGGTGAAATGATGAGTTGCGGTCAAGGCATACAGATCTGTGATCTTATAGGGATGTGGGGCGAATGTTTTTGGCTCGGGCCAACAGAGGAGATATGCAATAATTGGGATGATGACTGTGACGATGTAATCGACATGATGCAATCTTCTTGCGGCAATCAAGATAGCGCTACAGTTGGGGTTGGGGAATGCAAGCTTGGTGTTACTACTTGTATAGAGGGGGAGTGGGGAATATGCGAAGGAGAAATAGCACCAACGGAAGAGATATGTGATGAGTTGGATAATGATTGTGATGGCGAGATAGATGAAGATTTAGACCCGCACGAAAAAGTTGATATGGTTTTTGCCATTGACATTTCCGGCTCGATGTGTAGTTACATAGATGCTCTCGCACAAGGTATAATGGCATATATCGCTGACTTTGCCGACACAGAACATAGATTTGGATTAGTGGTTTTTCCTCCTCCTGACTATGCACCAGTAGGAGAATACCAACCTAGATATAAAGTAGTGACAATACCTCCTTTGGTAGATGTAACATCTTTTTTGTTTCAGCTTGCAAGCCTAGACTGTGATGGCGGTGGCCATGAGCCAGGTTATGACACGATGTACGATCTTGTTCGTCCCGATGATCCAGCCGGTATAGGGTGGAGAGAAGATGCTTATCCATATATAATTATGATTACAGACGAGCATGCTCAATCTTGGGATAACTTAGGTCAGACGCACATTGCCCCCCACACCAACAACTGTGCAATAGGTGAATGCGCTCCTGGCGACAAGATAGAAGTATTTGTTATTTCAAAACCAGCATATATGTGGGGGTGGGACAGTATCCTCTATGGAGAGTTTAATAGGTTTTATGCTATTGAGCCAGCAGATGGCAATAGGTACACAGTTATGTTGCAGGACATCTTCACAAACATTTGCATACCAGGAGTAAATTAAAAACTAATAATCTTATTTGCGGCATTGGTGTCCGGCTTTCTACTTATTAATACGATGTCAAGGCAAATAATAGATGTTGGGGACTTGGTAGCTCTTAAGGACGATCCAGAGAGGTCTTCTGGCATAGGTCTTGTTTTGCGAAAGGATGAGAGAGAAAGAAAATCAGAAGATATTTTAGACATAATATCCCAAGCAGAGATGTCCGGCGAGGTATACGAAATAGATTGGAGGGAACAAGTTGGTATTCCTGAGCCCATGGTGTTGGTTTTATGGTCCTCTTCGAAACAAAAGAGTGTTGCCGGAGCCTTCGAGAACAATTCAGTAAATTTTTGGATACCAATGTCGGATGTGAGAGTTGTGAGTAAAGCATAAGGAGGGTAAATGTTAGTAAAAAACACTATTTTTTTTGTTGTTTCTTGCTGGTGGGGACATGGATACCACTAGTTACTTTGAGAGAGGGTATTGCCAGGGGAAGCCTTTTTATTTTTCTGCTATCGAACTCCCGATGAGGGAAGTAGCTACAGGGGAAAAGGTAATCTTGGCAAAAACTGCCGCTGATAAATTCAAAGATATGGTATCTGATGCGGCGAAAGAAGGATATTATATAGGAATAAACCATTCGTATAGAACACACAGCCAACAAAGGGTTCTGAAAAGAAGAAAAGGAAAGCTAGCAGCAAAAGCTGGCTGGAGCACACACCAAATGGGTAGGTCAGTTGACCTAATAGGAACAAGAAGAAAGATAGAAGGAAAACACTATAGAACTATTTTATATTGGTGGCTAAAAAGAAATGCACCTAAGTATGGTTTTTATAACGACGTTTCGGACGAGCCATGGCACTGGACACACTACGAAGATAAAAAAAAGATCGCATCTATAAGGAGCAAGAGATAAAATGGATAATGACGAATTAAAGAAGCTCATATCGGAAGAGCTGAAGAAGAACATTGAGTTTGTTGTTGGTGAGGGGCCAGAAGACACACAATGGGGTCGCAAGCCTGAAGAAGATCCGAGAAAAATGGATCCTTCCAAAATAGCACTTGACCCAACTGTACACAAGAAGATGGATTTAGAGCCAGAAGGGCCACCACCACAAGATGCAAAAATGATAAGTTATAATGATTTTCTCACAAAGTTCAAAGAAACACAAGGAGAAGCCGCTCTCAAGAAAACAATTGCAAAAGGCGTACTAAAATATTTTAATGAAAAGAGGGCTGAGCTGGGGAAAGAAGATGCTGGCGAAATAGAAGAACTATATACATCTTTCAAGAACAGTGAGTTTGCCACTGAACACCTTCAACATCTGGTAGCAGAGGAGAAAGAAAACGATGAATGAAAACAAAGAAGAAACTAAACCGTGCCCGCTAAGCGAAGGGCAGTCGTCATTACTACACTTATTGACAGCACTAGCAGTTGTTTGTAGCTCGCTTTCAGGAAAGATGATACTTTTTCAGGTTAGCTTGGCGATGATGGTTGCATTAAAAGCATTTGTTTGGTATTATAACGAAAAGGTGATTGATTTCATCTTCTTGATGGTGTTTTTTGTTGGGCTTGTAACACTTTTGTTTATGCCCATCTCTAACTTTTAGGAAGAAGCCATGATGCAGGACAAGAGCAATATCCAGGCATATAGAATATTAGAACAATACAGCCTTGGTGCATTGACAATCGAAGAAGCTTTAGAGGCGTGTGGAGAGATAGAAAAAAACATTGATATAGAAGTTGCCAATATGGTGAGGAGGATACTGTATGCCTGTCATAACGAGGAGATCACTAAGGACTTACCTCAGACCGATTAATTTATTTGTTTTTTTGCAGATATTGATAATTTGTTTTGTAGGGTGTTATAAAATCACTTTTAAGGTCGAAGATGCCCCTAGGACAATATTTAACGATGGGGTAATCACTGGTATTCCGGGGTTTGATAGTGCAATGCAGACACAAGAAGAGAAGGCTCTTTACCCCCCAGTAAATGTGGCTTTGGCAATGGACATTTTTTACATAGAGTGGTATGCTACTTTTGGAGATCCGGGAAGCATTGTAGCTGATAACCTAAATCATATGTTTATAGAGTGGACAGAAGAAAAAAGGACTTTTGTGAATGCTTTTACTGTTGGCGGCAAGTTTGTCAGAAACGGTGTTGCGAATGGCTTGACATACAAAAAAAATTATATATGGGTGTGTACGAAGCCAAACGAAAAACGACCCTATGCCATATCTAATACTTCTTTTGTTCATGAGTTGGTACATGCCTCTTTGTCGGCATTGAATGGCCATGGCGATGCTGATCACGAAGGAGAAAAATATGAGGGGTGGACAAGCAAACACACTTTATTTATCCAACGCGCTAACGACTCTATTAGGAAGATGAAACTATGAATAAAAGTTTGACATATGGCTTGCATTATGTTCCTTTCTATGTTAGGCTGGGTGTGGGCGGGAGCCCGAAAAAAGCAAGCCTCTGATTTTGAAGGCGAAACAGAGATCATAAGGAGATCGAGCACCGTGGAAGAACGAGATATTGACAATCGAGTATATGAACTTCAAGAAGAGTTAGCGGGAGCAGTAGAACACAATTGGGCCTTCCGCGAGTTACTATCAAAAAACAAGACAGCACTTGATGCGGTAAAGACTTTGTTGAACCAAGTAAAAGCTGATCCATCTTACCCAACAGGAGCATATGATGACTGATAGTGCCACATCACCTGCCACTACTTCACTCATAGAAGACAAGCTAAAGTATCTACTTGAAACGAGAAAAGAAGAGTTGTCAAGGGGTGATTTAGAGTTCGCCAGCAGTCTTCAAGAGGGATTCAACAAGAGAGGAAGACTAACACCAGCACAATTGCCTTGGTTGGATAAGCTAGTAGATAAATACGATGAAGATAAAATGAATCAACGAGTAGCTTGTCGCCAAGCTTGGGTTGACGAATATCGCACTGATGCCGAGAAGAGAAGGGTGTTTGAAGTTTGTGTAGAGTACTATGAAAACAACAAACCATATTTCGGACAAGTGATTGCTGCCTATCGTGCTGACGAAAAGGGTTATGTTCCAACAAAGAAAACTTATTACAAAATGTGCGAGAACAAGTATGCTAAAAAAGTTATAGGTGAGCTGAACAAGACACCAATATTTGCTGAAGGTGAGATGGTTGCTATCAGGGGCAGAAAGGTTGGTTCAGATTTCACTGGTGCAAACCCGAAGTGGCTCAAAGCATCCACAGCTCTCATAATTGAGTCTTTGGGTACAGCAGTCACAGCAGCGAAAGGATCAAAACAATATCTTTGTTTGCCTGTTGGTGGAACAAAAACCTTTATTACTGAGGAAAGGTACCTCAAGAAAATAAGAAAGGGAAAAACAAAATGATACGTCTAGTTGTGTTTGAAAGAACGGAAACTCCATCTAGTATGCCAGTAATTGTAAAAGAAGTGGCAATTGCAAGAGAAGATAGAACCTCTATTATGGAATACTTCTCCAAATATGATAGGGAAGAATATGATATTATGGTAGATTACGAATATGATAGTGATAATATCTTCGGGTTGACGGATGAACACTCTATAAAAATAATGGCCCTAGGGCCGATCTTGAGTCGCTTTGGCTTAGAAAGAGAGGACGAGGTGTCAGTAGATAGAAAAAAGAATGCTGACTTTTGGGGAAAGGCTTGACAACAAGAATAAACGGCGGCTGTTATGTGTTTCTCCCTACTGTGAATGCCAGAACTATTATGAGAGAAATAGTAGAAGACATAATAGATATCGATAACAAGATTATGCCTATGAAAGACTTTGAGAGCGAAGAATTTAGAAACCTCTGGGAAGAAAGGGAAGAGTTGTTCGCACAAAGAGAGTTCGTATCTTCTCACTTTATTTTTTAGAGGAAAAGCAGACCATGATAGAGATGAAACACATCAAATACAGTGGATACTATCCAGTAAAGTTTGCCAAAGATTTTGAAGTGGGTGACAAGATTGTTAGAAACTTTGGTATAGTAGAAACTATATTGGCAATAAAGAAAGGAAGGTACGGGGTTCTTAAATTTCATACATCTCTTCCGGCTGGAGGAAAGCCGGATTTCTTTAGAATTAGATCTTATGAGGAGTTACCTTATGTTTGACGTTGGAGACATTGTTAGAAGCGAAGAAGTCAATGCAATAGGTGTTGTTACTCGTATTAGTGAGTCTTGCATAGTTGGTACTAGGATATATGTGTCTTTTGGCGCCTATGGCGGTGAAGTAAGCGATTCATTTTGGTGTACAGTACACGATCTGGAGTTGGTAAAATGATGGGAAGAAGAATAAGATATGCTACAGTGCATTATCCAATTGTGACTCAAATATGCCTTTTGCTGGGGTGTGTTGTGTTATATGCAGCGAGCTTCTATGAATATGTTGCGATATTCCAGTCCGAAGCACATATGGCAAAGTTATTTCTTTGTATGATTTCGTTCAATGTGGTATTTGTGTTTAGTATGTGGGGGATGTTTATAACATCCTCTAACTTAGGTGAGATTGTAGAAGATAAAAGGAGGAAAAAAGAAGAATATGAAGCAGGAAAAACAGGAGAAGATAAACGGTAGTAAAAAAGAAAATAAAGAAAACAAAGATATAGCAAGACTGATTGTTATAGATTCTTTGAAGCAAGAAAAAGAAGAATTTTACGAAGAGTTTTCATTCAAAACAAAAACAAAAATTTGGTTCTAAAAAAGAAACAATGATGTTGCTCAACAACAATACAACATAGTTGAGAGACATTGTGGCAGGTTGTGTTGTGTCCTTTAGAATAATCTAAGGACACACACAACCTGTTTTTGCAAGCCCTTAGAGCGGCTCTCATTTGAAAAATAACAAAAAAAGAAAGTAGGTAAATGATATGCACATATGCCCCATTGAAATAATGGCTATGCTTGGCATCTTACCATTTTTGCCACATTATATAAACAAGCTAAGGAGAAAATAAGATGGAAGAAGAAAACTGGAAAGACTGGACAGGAGAAACAGGAGAAACTCCACAAGAGCGAACTGTTCTAGCATATAACGAATGTAAAAGACAGATCGACCAACTGATAGAAGAATACGGGGAAGATATGGTTGTGTATGTTGTCAATCGCTTGCTGTAAAAAAGAAAACTATGTATTTGAGTTTTTTGCCCTAGTCGTTGACACGACACAACTTTTCCTATATGATGGTGGCAGATCAGATCGCAAGGCGCGGTAAACGAAAGGTAGGACAAGATGAAGGAAGTTTTCAAAAGTCTTTTTGAAGAAGAGTGTTACGCATTTTTAGATAATAATTCCCACATCAATGGGATTGTTGAAAAAGATGTTTTTTCGGGTTACTTCAAGGTTTTAGATTTAGGATAAGGAGAAAAAGATGGAAGACACGATTAAAGTATGTGAAATTGATTGGGAAACAGATGGCGAAA
>Ga0098040_1000671_pt1 | contig 15526 bp, 13 predicted proteins | sample 7_EtaG_FD_75065 | JGI IMG/M metagenome (GOLD analysis project Ga0098040, IMG submission 75065) | Marine viral communities from the Subarctic Pacific Ocean - 7_ETSP_OMZ_AT15161 metaG | ecosystem: Environmental > Aquatic > Marine > Oceanic | place: Pacific Ocean | collected 2015-01-08
CAAGGCCACGTGAAATCGACCACAATCCATGTGCACCGACGCCTGCCGCATGCGCCATGGCGTGACTCATCAAACGACTGACACGTCCATTCCCATCAGGAAAAGGGTGTATGTAGTTAAAACGGTGATGAGCCGCAGCAATCGCTAGAATGCGCGCTGATGCTCCCAGACGTTCAAATCGATATCTTTCCTCGAAATAGGCCATGAAGTCCGCGACGCGATTGCTTGAAGGTGGTTCATGACGACCAACAGCAACATCATGTTCCGAACGTGATCGCCACTTACCTGGCTCCATCTGGAATTCACGTTCACGACCCTTGATGCGTAACATGGCTTCGGGTGCATCTTTATAGAACTCACGATGCAGCCATCGAATGAAGTCGGATGATGCCGGTTCCGGCAACGCGTTTTCCGCTGCAAGTCGATCAACCTCTGCTTGGACGCGCACGTGTGCGGCGGCTTCAACCTGTAAATTGCGACGACCTTCATCGGCATCAAATTGACCTGCGAGCGCGCGCTCAATATCACGTGGTCGCGTGTCGTGGCCCTCGATGAGGTTGCTGTAGTAGGTGTTCATGATGCGCACGAGCGCTGCGAGATTGGCAGCCGTGAGTGGATGGAGTGATTGAGCTAATACTGTTGAGGCTGCTGTAAGTTCGGCTACAGCATCAGCAATAGCTACAGGCAGGTCTTCGAGAAGCGTTGGCTCAATGCGCTGGACGCTTTCGATCATCTGCATTTCCTTATTTGGCCGATTCTTATCTACATTAAACACTTATTTATAAAGAGAAATTACGAAAAATATATAAAATTTGGCCGATCTGTTGGCCGATCTTACAGAAACCGGCGCCTGTCAAATTGGCAGAACATAAATTAACTTATCTATTTGATTAAGAAAGAGAAATTTAAATAATTTGAGAAATTTGGCTGATCTCTTAGCTGATCTTTTGCCTATCAAGCCAAACGGAAGGCCGTCACAATCCCTAACACACAAATGAGAGCCTATACGGAGCCTAGGATTTTCAGCAGTCATTGATTTTATGGTGGCGGAGGACGGATTCGAACCGCCGAAGCGCGGATTATGATACGGAAGGCTTCCTGGTCTCCGCCCTGGTTCACGCCGCCGATATCCAGGACCGTGACGGCGCGCCAGCCGTTCTCGCCGGGGCGCGCTACCGCTTCCCATGGCTGCGCCACGTCTTCGCCGATGGCGGATATGCGGGGCAAAAACTGTGGGGCGCCCTGACGAAGATCGGGGACTGGAGAGTCGAGATCATCAAGCGCTCCGCTAAAGTCAAAGGCTTCGAGGTGCTACCGCGTCGATGAGTGGTTGAGCGCACATTCGCATGGCTCTTCATCGCACACATCCGCATCGTTACACGACGATTAGCAAGACAATGAATTCATTGCCGCCTTTTTGATTCAGACACTAAGAGGCGGAACACTTAGTCGGCCCCGGCCATCTATTCATCTGCGAGAGCTGCCATCCACGCCGGTAGAGACGGGCGCGACCGTGCGAACTCGTACCTCGTCGCCGGTGACAATCGAGATAAGAATGTGCGGGCTCCTTCCGTATCCCCATTCTCCGCCATCCAATTGAGAGCGCTTGCAACCTCCCGAACCGCCTTGTTCTTAATGGCGAATAGCCACTTAGGTCCAGGGTGCACTCGTACGATAGCCTTCCCGAATTTGAGAATTCGTCCCCGACCTGATGTCCAATAGGTCTCGCGCTTCAGCACTTGGGTAGTAAGGCCAAATCTATTTGCCAGGATCGCTGGTGCTGGTAGCACGTCTTCGCCTTTAAGCTTTGCTACCGATTCAATAACGCGTTCAATGTTCGGCGGCTTAAGACCGAATATTCCCTCTACAGGGCGAACATAAAGGCCTCGGGAAACTCTTAGGATACTACCATTCCTGGTCATCCGAATAAGCGCATTATCAACTGCCGTGCGGCTACCGAGATGAAGCAGCATTTTTGCGCACACAACTTCGCCCTCGGGCGTCAAGGTGAAGTATTTGGAGATTTCTTGTGCCGCCGACATCTTGGGCTTTTCTGATCTGCCATATCAAAAGGAATTCTTGCCATGCACCAATCAACTGAATATCTGCTTATGGCCACCCTGGCGGTATAAAGCGGGCGTCAGCAGCTGCCATCTGGCAGCATGCCGGTATTGATACGCTTTCTTCATATCCAGCGGATTTGCATTTGCATAAATCTCCTCGCAGACGTCATTGCCTAAATGATTAGTGGTGAGATAAAGCGACTTCGTGAATTTCAGCCACGTCAGCCCATAAATTCATGCAGATATGTTTCTGCCAAGCCGACGCCAATTACTTGAATTTCGTTACCGACGCTTCCAGCGTAACTGCAATGGTGGTGACCGTGAACGATCAGCTTCACGCCTAACGATCTGGCTAGTTCGTCGATCACCGAGAATCCATATTTGTGGCTCGTCGGCGCCTCGTGACACACGAGAACATCCGCAACACACCGCGATAGCCTTTCCACGTCTTCCGGGAAAATCGTTACCCGATGCTTCATCGGAAGCCCCGGTTCAATTTCACCCGGCGCTCGCCATTTCCCCTGATGGCCTTTGTTCGGCGTGGCAAAAAGCATGTGCGAGCGCCTTCGAAATTTTGGCTCTCCTAATTCCGGAAACCAGACTTTCTCTCGAAAGACGCCGCCCAGGCCAGCAACTCGAATGCCGTTGATATTGATGACCCGGCCATGCAGGTTCCACAACCCAGAGGGACCGCAGAACAGGTTGCAATACCAGAGTTCCATGTCGCCATCGTGATTGCCCGGAATCCAATAGACGCGAACGCCTGCATCGAGGACCTCGCTGAGTTCTTCAATAAGTGGGCGCTCGAGGTCGTGGTCTCCGAGAGTGATCAGGGCGTCGGGTTTGATCTGTAAAGCGTCTCGAATGATCGACTTGAAGTTGCCGTGCGGATCGCCGGCAAACATTAGTTTGGATGCCTTCATTTATCCCTCCTGCTAATTCTATCGGAAGTCGGTGGCAGGTCTCGGGGGGAGACCTGCCAAAGGGCTATCGGTCGAAGTCAGACTTCGATAATGAAGTCCTCGACGAATTCTCTGTTTTGCTCGAACCGTTCATACCCGTATGGATTGCTCACGACGCGAGTCTTCCCGATCAAATAGTCGACGCTGTCGTGGATATGCCCATGCGCCCAAACATCAATCTTGTGATCCAAGATGAATTGTTCGAGGTCAGACGCGAACGCCGCAGAGATAACCTGATGCGAACCGTGGGACGTGATGCTTCGACGTGATGGCGCGGTATGCGTCAACACGATCGTGGGGCCTTCAAAAGATGCCTCTAGTTCATGCGCGAGCCATTTTCGGCAATCGACATGAGCCGCAAGGATGTAGTCGGTGTCGATCCGACAAACATTGTCGCCGCGAAGAACCCGCAGGACCTTCCTGTAGTCGTTAAGCATCCACCCGATGTCCGACAGCGCCTGTCCACGTAGTTCTGGATTGAGATTGAAATCGGTCCAGAGCGTTGTTCCCAGAATGCGGGTACCTGCAATCTCGACCATATCGCATTCGAGAAAGCGCACTTGCTCGGTCGACAAAGTACGCAGTTCGTCGAGCAATTGTTCCACGACGTGACCGTAGAACTCATGATTACCCGTGATCAGGAACGCGGGCGCTTCGACGGCGTCCGAGATTTGTCGGGCATGACGCATGGAATATACGCCGCCTGAAATATCGCCAGCTAGCAGAATGCCATCGACTGTACCTTTGAGGTGGTCGGGCGGCATAAAGCGTGAGCCAAATTCGTAGTGTAGGTCGCTGTAAACAAGAAAGCGGGGCATGGCTGTGCTCCAGATGGAAATCAGATGGAGGGCCAGCTTCAAGACACAAAAAAGCCGGCCCATTGGACCGGCGTCGGACGATTTATGAGTGCTTCAAATATCTATGACATAGGCACACAAATCCCCGCCGGTCCCAAGTGGGTCCGTTCAACGCGTGAGGATATGAGTTTCTTCATGGTCATAATGCGGTCCGTATACGCCTCTAAGTCATCAGTCGCAAGCGTGAATTCAATTAATGATCCAAAAGAATTTCCCAGCTATCCGGAAGATTTGGAAATTCGAACTGCGTCGCTTTGATTCCGCGTCGTGAGTGGCACCAAATAAGCGCTAGGTTCAATGCGTCGGCAGCGGCTCGATGTTCAACTTTGAATTTTTTGCGCTTTCGAACCTCTCGCTCGTACTTTCGTTCATCCGTATCGTCACCTTCATAGAGGTCAGAAACATCGGCGAGCTTCAATGGCACTGCGGAACGATTATTCAAAGCCCCGTGAAACAGCTCCACAATCCAGGCAAAATCGTAGCTTGGTGCATCGCTGTAAAGAATCTTACCGGAAAAAAGCTCTGTCATTCGGGCGGCAACTTCTGCCGGTAGTTTCCCCTGCTCGAGTAGGTTACTGCGTGTAATCCTGTGCACCGCTTCGGAGTCTGTCGACCAGCGAAAATCGTCAAAGTACCACTCAGGCGTTGGCCGGATCAGGTGACTTTCGGTCGTGACCTTGAAGTCTCGCACAATCGCCCAGCCCACTTCGATCGGGTAACCTTCGACCAGTGAGGAGGCTTCCAGGTCTACGAAAATGACCTCATTGGGCTGCATCATTGGTCTGCCTCTCCAAAGTTGTCAGCCGGGAAGCCCAAGCGGTAGAACCGTGACCAGGTTCTGGCCCAGCCGAGGGTTGGGGCAATGGCCCAAAGCTCCGTTGTCTGGACGGTAGTGTTCCCAAGTCTGGGGTGGTTGTAAGCCTGGCCGACGAGAGCGGGGCGATACATGATGTCGATTTTGTAGTTGTCGATGAGTGGAGCCTCCTCCAACTCACGTGCGATGGGAAACTGCTTGTTTCCAAATCGCTTCAAGTCGTTGAGCAGGGCCTCTGTCTTTTCAATTTCTCGCATGATATCGCGGTTGGGTCCGCCGCGGTCGATCCAGATTGTCATTTTTGTGCCTCATGTCTCTAGGTGTTGGTGCAATTGGCTTATGCCGTCGTCAATTGAGGATGGGTCTCCATTCGCTATGTTCGATCGCCGAGCCAAGCGCTCGCTTGATGCGACGGATCGAAAGGCCGTTTGCGAATGCCTTTTTGAGCTGAACGCGAACCGCTTTATCGGGCTGGGGTAATTCGGATTTCTGGATGCCCAGTTCCGCCGCATAGTCAGCCAGCAGCGCCTCGAAGATTGTGTCGAAATCCTCAAGGCGCGGCCCTGTGACCTCGTAAACACTCAGGCGGCTCAACAAGGGTTCAGGAATACCTTCGAGACTGTTGGCTGTCGCAAACCAGGATACCTCGCCTAAATTCGCTCTCGTCAGAAGGCATTCGTCGAAATAGCTGCGCGAGGACTCTGGTTCCAGAAACGAAAGCAGAGATGAGTGAACGCCACCATTGTGCGTTGTCTGTGCCTTTTCAATTTCATCGACAACAATGATTGGGTTAGCGGTTTGATGAACATGCATAGCGATGAGCGGGAGACAAGGTTGGGCTGAGTGCCAACCCCGAGCTGTTCCCTCAAGCATGCGATTGTCGCTTGAGCCTCCAACGCTCACGATTTGGAAGCCGCATCCCGACAGCTCCGCCAGACGCCGAAGGTAGCGAGTTTTGCCACAGCCTGGCGGTCCTACCAGGAGGGTGGGCGGGAGCTTCATCCAGGATAGTCCGGTATTCCGCCGAAGTTTCAGTTTGCTGAAAAACGTATCCGTTAGCTCCTCCAGCCAAGGAAATTCATGATTGAGTTGGGTGCGTAGGATGTCATATCCGAATTGTGGCGCAGCAAGCATCAAGGGCTCAAGAAGGCTTGCATAAGTGGCCGCGAGCTTTTTGCCTTCGCCCTGTTCGCTGTCGCCGATGTCCCTGAGAATATTAAGGCTTGGGGCTTCAAAGAAGCTCGTATGCCGAGAGGGTTGATTGCGCGGAAACCTGAAGTTGGAAATTTCTTCGATATCGTCGAATGCCCGCTTATACATCGCGATATCTGAAGAGGAATACGCACGGCGCCTGTTCCAGAAGCGGATGTTACGGTTAAGGCTCCGCCGATCACTTTTTGAGAGGATTTCCAGTGCGTGAGATTCAAGATTGTCGCAATGAAGAGCAGTTCCGACAGGGCTATGCAGCATAGCGGCCACGAAAACTAGCGTATTGCTGAGACCTTCGTTTCTCAGACCTTTCTCCAGACAAATGGCTAGTGCGGCGGCAGAGCGAACACTGTCGTCAAAGCCGCTTCTCTGCAAAATTGCGAATAATTTTCTGATGCGATCTGAATGCGAAGAAATGATCGGCTTGATCATTTCCAGAGTGTCGTCGACAGCGAAACTGAACTCATCGGTCGCATCGAAACGTCGAATGTTGGGAGTCCATCGCCACCAAATATCGTTCAATGGAAACTTCATGTCTCATGCTCCAGGCAATAAAAAACCCACCTGACGGCGGGCTGCTGGAGCACGACTGTCAGGAAAACCTAGCTTTCACGCACATATATAAACGTAGCGCGCATGCCGGATATGAGTTGTACGATTAGGCCAGTCATTTCATTTTCCCAAAGTTTGTAAGCGCCCGACCGTAGCCGAACAGCTATACCGTGGAGACTAAGACATAAAGATTAAGAAAAGCAATATCATTCTGAGCCAATTATGGCTCATTTTTTGCCAGAGAGAGATGGATGAAGCTTTTGCATTATTGTGCACAAAATCATTATACAGATGGTCTCGCTTCTTTGCGACATGTCATATGAATTTTTCTATGTGACGTTAGTTCTTGGAAAATTTTCGGGCTGACAGGATCCACGTTGGCCATCGTTGTCGTTTAGAATTCATAAAGAATTACTCCGAGGTTGATTCCATCGTGGAATGATTGCGAATAATTTTTGCAAGAGAGATTCAGCATGGATTGTCGACCTGCTTAGCTGTTGGTCAGCGCCTGCATGGCCAACATGGCGGCCGCAGTTCGATTTTCGACATTGAGCTTCTGGAATATCTGTTCCAGGTGCTTGTTCACGGTTCGCGGGCTGAAGTTGAGTATGTCCGCTACGTCGCGATTGGACTTTCCCTGAGTGATCCATAGAAGGACTTCAGACTCCCGCGCGGTGAGGTTAAGCCGCTTTCGAAGAATTTCTTCTTCGCTAAGCGCGGAGCCTTCGCGGAGACGAATGAGAAATTCATCGGGGCGTGCCATGCCGATGAATGAAGCGAAGATAGTGTCTGCGCCAGAGGAATGAAGCGGAGCCTTGGTTTTCTTTTTTGAGATGATCTCGGTCAGAAACGGGCTCAGCGCGCTGCGCCAGTCCCCTACGGCAGAAGACTCGAACAGTTTTTCACTTTCAGGGGTTGCCCAGAGAATTCTCCCCTCGCCGTTGACTGCCATGACGGGGGTGCCCGATGCATCGAGGGCGGTGAGTGCGCTCTGTACGAGCCGTGCGCTTGTCAGGTGGGTGCGGATACGGGCGAGGAGTTCATCGGGATTGACGGGCTTTACGACATAGTCGACGCCGCCGGCCTCAAAGCCTTTCACGACATTTTCCGTATCGGTGAGGCCGGTCATAAAGATGAGCGGGATATGCGCAAGGTTGAGCTCGTTCTTGATGCGGCGGCAGGTCTCGAAGCCGTCCATTTCCGGCATCACGGCGTCCATGAGGATAAGGTCGGGCGTAACGCGGTTGATGAGCGTCAATGCGCTCTGGCCACTGCGCGATATGAGCGCTGTCATGCCAGCATTCTCGAGGACATCAGTGATGAGGCTCAAGGTTTCGGGCGCATCATCCACGGCGAGAATGATGGGTTGAGCGTCGGCCTCAGACATCATAACGCTCCAGTGCCTCTATCATGGTGTTGTAGGTTTCCAGGTCGCAGTCCTCTGCGAGGCGGCGAAGATAGCCAAGCGTGCTTGATGTGTCGGGCTCGGCCTTGGCGATCTCGTCGAGCTTGTTGAGTATGCCGCGTATATGTCCGATTTCGCCCATATGTTTCAAGGATGCAAGATAGATCGCGCTCGGTATCCGCTCTGCGTTGAGCGTGGCGATGATGTCGCTTGCCGGTGCAACATCGTCGGGTTTCGATTCGATCCATTCGATATCCATCAGCGATTTGAGCGTGTCCTGAAGCATGGAAAGACGTAACGGCTTCATCAGATATGCGTCGTGATCGTCGGCTGAGAGCGCGCGCTGACTTTCGTGACGCGGATCGGCGGAGATCATGATGATTGCAATTCGCCGCGGACTCATGGCGCGCAAGTGTCGTGCGGTGTCCCAGCCATCCATGTTGGGCATTGAAATGTCGAGTAATACAGCGTCGGGCATGGTCTTGGCGGCAATTGCCAGACATTCCTCTCCTGATGCCGCAACGGAAACCTCGAAACCGAGCACGGAGAGTGCGTCATTGACGAAAGCGACATGGTCGGGATCGTCATCGACAACGAGAATGTGTTTGCGAGCGCCGTCATAGCCAATGACGGACTGGTGGGGAGCGAGACGCTCGGTGCGTGGCATGGGCACGGAAGCCAGCATTAACCGCACACTAAAACAACTGCCGACGCCTGGCGTGCTGTCGACGGTGATTTCGCCACCCATCGCTTCGGTGAGCAGCCGCGTGATGGTCAGGCCCAGGCCAGTGCCACGTTTAGCGGGATGGCTTGCCGCCTCTATGCGCTCGAAAGGCCGGAAGATGCGTTCGATGTCCTCAGGTGAAATCCCGCAGCCGGTGTCCTCGATGTCGAAGCGAGCAACCTGACTGTTGTAGCTGACGCGCAGAGTGACATGGCCGCTGTTGGTGCTGCGCATGGCGTTCTGCAGGAGATTGATGAGAATCTGGTTCAATCGTTTGCTGTCGCTGTAAACGAGATCGGGGAGATAAGGCGGAGCAATGAAATGGAATTCCAGCCCCTTTTCCTTGGCTTGCAGGCTGAACATGTCGGCAATCTGGTCGAGGAATTCTTTGAGAGGCACCTCGTCGCGGAAGATTTGTAGTCGGCCTGCTTCGATCATTGAAATATCGAGGAGCCCGTCGACCAGGCTTGAAAGGTGATCAGCACTGCGACGAATGACGCGCACGCTGTGCTTGAAGTGCGAAGCAACAGCGTTGTTGGCCTCGAGCAATTGTGTGTATCCGAGGACAGCGTTCAGCGGCGTCCGAAGCTCATGGCTGATGCCCTGAATATATTTGCTTTTGGCGAGGCTGCCGGCGTCGGCAGCTTCCTTCGCTTTCTGCAATTCAAGGTCGGTGCGTTTATGCGCCTCGATTTCCTGCATGAGCATATTAGTCTGATGTCGTGTCTCGGCACGGGCGGCGCGGCTACTTTCGTTGGCGAGAAGAAAGGGCCAAACAACGATAGCGATGACAACGACAAGGACGAAGAAGACGTTGAGTAGCGTGCTTGCGATGACCGAGTGAGCGAGATCGCTCGAGCTCGTCATCTGAACATAGAGCATTCCGAGAAGAATGGCCGCGCCACAGCAGAAGAGAAAGACGAGGCCAAGGTATTTGGCGAGTTGCCCGTCGAGGTGACGGGTGATGAAACTCGGCAGTGCCAGAGCGAGCAGATTTTTCCATTGAACGGAAAAGCGCGCGTCCTCGCGGCAGAGATCGCTGCATCGTACATCGAGTGCGCAGCAGAGAGAGCAGATGGGTCCCGAATAGAAGGGGCAGCTGGCGATGTCCTCGGGCTCGAAGTGATGCTCACAGATGCAGCATTGGACCTCGTCGGGCGCATCTGCTGCCCGGGTGGCTTGTGGACGCGACAGGTAGAAGCGTCCTTTGGTGAGCCAGGCAATGAGTGGCGCCGCTACGAAGGCGACGATGAGGGCCACGAAGGGTGCAAGACCACGGTAGGTTTCGCCGAAGACGCTTGCATAGGTGAGGATTGCAGCGCCGGACGCTAGAAACATTGCGCCGACACCGACCGGATTGATGTCATAGAGATAAGCGCGTTTGAACTCGATGTGGCGTGGGCTCAGGCCAAGTGATTTGTTGATCGTAAGATCAGCGGCAAGAGCAGCCATCCATGCAACCGGAATATTGGAATAGAGACCGAGCGTGCGCTCTAGTGTTTCATAAATGCCGAGCTCCATAAGGAGCAGGGCGAGCGTGACGTTGAAAACGACCCAGACGACGCGGCCGGGATGATTGCGCGTGAGGCGCGAAAAGAAGTTCGACCAGGCGAGCGAGCCTGCATAGGCGTTCGTCACATTGATCTTGAGCTGTGAGATGACGACGAAAATGCCGACCATGGCAATCGCGATGTCGCGATTGTGAAGCAGGTTCTGGAAGGCAAAGAGGTACATCTGCGTCGGCTGGGCTGCCTCGGTGAAAGACAGACCGGATCGGACGAGCAATACCGCAAGGAAAGAACCGACCAGCATTTTGATCACGCCGGGAACAATCCAGCCCGGGCCTGCGCAGATCAATGCAGTCCACCACTGCCGTCTGCGGCCGGCGCGTTGGCGCGGCAGGAAGCGCAGGTAGTCCACCTGTTCGGCGTTTTGCGGCACCAAGGCGAAAATGACAGAGGAAGCCGCACCGAAGAGGAAGAGGTCAAAGTGACCGTCCATCGGCCCAATCTGACCAGGAAAGGCGCTCCATTGCTGGAAAGTCAAAAGACCATGGCTGCCGATGTATGTCAGCACGACGAGTTGGAGACCAGCCCAGATGAATTGGGTCCAGAACTGAAAGCGGCTGAGAAAGGTGAAGCCATAGGTGACAAGGGGAATGACGATGAGGGCGCTGACCAGGTATCCGAGCCATAACGGCAGACCAAAACAAAGCTCCAGTGCGCGGGCCATGATGGCCGCTTCTAGGGCGAAGAAGATGAAGGTGAATGAAGCATAGATGAGCGAAGTGATGGTCGATCCGATGTAGCCGAATCCCGCGCCGCGCGTAAGCAGATCGATATCAACGCCGTATTTTGCGGCGTAATAGCTTACCGGCAGGCCGAGGGCGAAGATAATTGCGCCGACGACGAGAATCGCCGCTGCCGCATTTGTGAAGCCATAGCTCAGGGTGATTGTTGCGCCGATCGCCTCAAGAACCAGAAATGAGACTGTGCCGAGGGCGGTATTCGCGACACGGAAAATTGACCACTTGCGGGCTTTGGAGGCGGTGAAACGAAGGGCGTAATCCTCCATCGTTTCATTTGCGACCCACTGATTGTACTGCCGCCTTTCGCGGAGAATGGACTGCTGACCGGTACTCATTAGACCCTTGACCCCTTTGGCCTACAGCTTAGACAGCTCTCATTGCGCCGCAAAAGAAATGGCCGCTGTTTCTCCGGTTGAAATGCAAAGAATGCCAAGTGTGACAATTTCACTACGCCTATAAAATTCAATAAAAACAATAGGTTGAATTTTCGATCCTTACGATATCTAGGCAAATGACGCAGTGACATACGTCAAAATGCGTATGGTTGCATTGCACAATAAGGCCAAGCTCGTCCCCGTTAACAGTTTGTAACTAGAGGCAGCGGGATCGGTTCAGACCCCTGTCAGCCACAACACGGGGGCATTTATGACCAAAATTTCCAAGGCAAGTTTGCTGGCAGCGACAGCGGTTGCAGCATTGTTGTCGACTAGCGCCTGGGCCTTCGCTGCCGACAAGGTTTCGGCCGATATGGGCATCAGCTACAACTCGCATTTCGTATCCTACGGTTCTGATGTCTGGGGTGGTGGAAATGCCATCTATGGCGATAAATCGACGACGTTCGTCTACGGCGACCTTTACATCAATCCGACCGACAACTTCGGGATGTTTGTGAATGTCTGGACCGACAACAATCACAACACGACGAGTGCCATTGGCGGTGCGACGCAGGAAATCGACCTGAACATCGGCGGCAGCTACAAGGTCGGCAAGTTCACGCTCGGTGCCGCCTATGGTTCATGGAACTATGCAGGCGACACGGAAGAAAGCATTGAGGGCTCGGTCGCTTTCGACGATTCGGAAATTAGCCCCTTCTCGCTTTCGCCCAAGATCACATATCACCAGCGCATTGCAGCCAATGGCGCGCATGGTTATGGCGCGGTCATTCTCGGCAACGTGTCGCATTCCTTCGATCTTGGCTATGAGGGCATCTCGCTGACAGTGCCGCTGACAGTGGCCTTCTTCACTGACAATTTCGGCGGTGAGTCGGGATACGCCTATGCGTCCGGCGGCGTTTCCTTCGGCGTGCCACTGAGCTTCATCTCGTCTGACTATGGCGCATGGTCGATGAACTTCGACGTCATCGGTTACACGACCGACAAGGGCGCGTTGCCGGGCAACAAGGCGCAGAACTTCGTGACCAGCCAGATCGGTCTGAAGGTGGCGTTCTAATTCGTCGTCAACACTTTCTTTCACTCACCTCAAACGGAGAATTTCAATGAAACTCCTCAAAGGTCTGCTGGCAGGCGCCGCAATGCTGATATCAGTATCTGCAAGCGCTCATGCAGAAGACACTATCAAGGTCGGTATTCTGCATTCGCTTTCCGGCACCATGGCTATCAGCGAAACGACTTTGAAAGACGCCATGCTGATGTTGATCGCCGAACAGAACGCAAAGGGCGGTCTGCTTGGCAAAAAGCTCGAGCCCGTTGTCGTCGATCCGGCGTCCAACTGGCCGCTGTTTGCTGAAAAGGCGCGTCAGTTGCTGGCTGTTGACAAAGTGGCGGCCATTTTTGGCTGCTGGACTTCGGTTTCGCGCAAGTCGGTTCTTCCTGTCGTCGAAGAGCTCGACGGTATCCTCTTTTACCCTGTGCAGTACGAAGGCGAAGAAAGCTCGCGCAATGTGTTCTACACCGGTGCGGCGCCGAACCAGCAGGCCATTCCCGCTGTCGACTACCTGATGAAGGAAGAAGGGGTGAAGCGTTGGGTGCTCGCCGGTACCGACTATGTTTATCCGCGTACGACCAACAAGATCCTCGAAGCTTACCTCAAGTCCAAGGGCGTGAAGCCGGAAGACATCATGATCAACTACACGCCTTTCGGTCAGTCCGATTGGCAGACGATCGTCTCCGACATCAAGAAGTTTGGCTCTGCGGGTAAGAAGACGGCTGTCGTCTCGACCATCAACGGCGACGCCAATGTGCCTTTCTATAAGGAACTCGCGAACCAGGGCATCAAGGCGGAAGACATCCCCGTCGTCGCTTTCTCGGTGGGTGAAGAAGAACTCGCCGGCGTGGACACAAAACCGCTCATCGGTCATCTCGCTGCCTGGAACTACTTCGAATCCATCAAGACGCCCGAGAACGAGGCCTTCATCAAGAAGTGGCACGCCTTTACTGGTAACGACAAGCGTGTGACGAATGACCCGATGGAAGCTGCCTATATCGGCTTCAACATGTGGGTGAAGGCCGTCGAGAAGGCCGGCACGACCGATCATGACAAGGTGATTGCAGCGCTGCCTGGTATTCAGGTGCCGAACCTGACGGGCGGCATGTCCACAATGCTGGTCAACCACCATATCACCAAGCCGGTCTATATCGGCGAAGTGCAGGGTGACGGTCAGTTCGATGTTGTGTGGAAGACCAAGGGTCTGGTCCCCGGCGACGCCTGGTCAAACTATCTGCCGGGTTCGAAGGATCTGATCTCCGACTGGACGGGCGCCAAGACCGGTGGGACGCCTTGCGGTAACTACAACACTGTCACGAAGAAGTGCCTGGGTCTTGCAGCCATGCACTAGATGCGAGCGTCGGCCGGTTTCATATGTTCCCCGGTCGACATCGAAAGAGTGAGCGTGTCTATCCGTCGGCACGCTCACATCTTCCTCCTCTTTCCTGATGCCGCTTGTCTACGTGCGGGGAGCAGATTGTGAATTTCTCAGTTCAAAATTCTTCATATACAGAAAGATTTGCATCGCGGCTTTTGCTCGCTGCGCTGTTGCTTTTTGGAGTCTTTGCAATTGCTCTGGTGCAACCTGCACGCGCTGACGATGCGCCGCCGGCCCCTGCCGATCTGAGTGGAATTACCGGCCCGACATTGCTTTCGGAATTGGTCGATGCCGATTATGACCGTAAGGGCGAGATTGCTACGCAGCTTGTCGAAAATGGTAATCCAGCAGCCTTGAAAATTATCGATGCTTTGGCGGATGGGCGGCTCTTCGCGGAAGCTGACAATAAGACGATTGTCTTGCAGCCGGACTCGGAAGGGACGACTTTTGTCGATCCCTTCACGGGGGCTGCAGTCGCAGGCCTGACTGAAGATAATCTTTCCCGAATTCGCGTGAATAACCACTTGCGTCGTGTGTTGCGAAGCCTGTCATCGCGATTGTCATTGATGTCCAACGATGCTGATCAGCGTTGGGCGGCTGCCGAAGATGCATTTACCTCTGCTGATGAAGATTCCTTGCCGACGATCAATGAAGCGATCGCCAAGGAAACGCATAGCGGGATTAAGGAGGTGTTGGAACAGGCGCGCGCTGCCATACTGCTGAAAAGCGCGACGGCAAGCGAAAAAGACAAGATTGAGTCAATCGCCATCCTCAAAGGCCGAGGTGATCAGGATGCGCTGAACGCTCTGTTTGGCGCTGAGAGCAATGATAGCGACGCTGTTAAAGCGGCTGCCGAGAAGGCAGTGGCGAGCGTGCAGGCCTCACTGGCGCTCTGGGGTCAACTGCAGAACGTATATTACGGACTCTCGCTCGGATCCGTCCTGCTGCTGGCAGCGATTGGCCTTGCAATCACCTTTGGTGTGATGGGCGTCATTAACATGGCCCATGGCGAGATGATTATGCTTGGGGCCTATACAACCTTTGTCGTGCAGCAACTGATGGAAACCTATGCGCCGAGCATGATGACCTGGGCATTGCCGATTTCGATCCCTGTCGCCTTCTGCGTTGCGGGCGGGGCGGGCATCCTGATCGAGCGCACGATCATTCGGTTTCTCTATGGCCGACCGCTTGAAACACTGCTTGCGACCTGGGGTTTGTCGCTCGTTATCCAGCAGGCCGTACGGAGCATTTTCGGGCCGACCAACAAGCCTGTCTCTGCTCCGGACTGGATGTCAGGTTCCTTCTCGCTCGGTCATCTGGACATTACCTACTCGCGCCTTTGCATTATCCTTTTTTCGATAGCCGTCCTTTTCATGTTGATGGCTTTTCTTCGGTACACATCCTTTGGCTTGCAGATGCGCGCTGTTACCCAGAATCGCAAGATGGCATCGGCGATTGGTATTCGTACCAATTGGGTTGATGCTCTGACTTTCGGGCTTGGATCGGGTGTTGCCGGCATCGCTGGAGTCGCACTTTCGCAGATTGATAATGTCAGCCCGAACCTTGGGCAGTCCTATATCATCGACAGTTTTATGGTGGTGGTTTTCGGTGGCGTCGGGAATTTGTGGGGAACCTTCATCGGCGCCATGACGCTTGGGGTTGCCAATAAATTTCTGGAACCCTTTGCAGGGGCGGTCGTCGGGAAGATCCTCGTTCTAGTCTTCATCATTCTCTTTATTCAGCGTCGCCCCCGTGGCCTCTTTGCTCTCAAGGGGAGGTCAATTGAAGCATGAATAATCTTCGTCGAAAGC
>Ga0098040_1000676_pt1 | contig 15470 bp, 29 predicted proteins | sample 7_EtaG_FD_75065 | JGI IMG/M metagenome (GOLD analysis project Ga0098040, IMG submission 75065) | Marine viral communities from the Subarctic Pacific Ocean - 7_ETSP_OMZ_AT15161 metaG | ecosystem: Environmental > Aquatic > Marine > Oceanic | place: Pacific Ocean | collected 2015-01-08
GACTGGGTTAAAGTTAAAAGAGTCGGAATGAGTTATGGCTTGGGCTGATTGGATGGTTGTAGAACCTTCTCTTGAACAAGAGCTTCAACTAGAAACTGATGCTCGTGCGATTATTGAAGACGATGACCATAAAGAGATTGCTAAGTTGTGTGCGACCTTAAGCAAACAGAACTGGTATCAACAACAAATCATCAAACAATCAGTTGGGAGGATAGGTGAACTGGAAGCAATGCTTGCTTGTATGGAGCCAACTCCTTCTAAGCCAAAACCACAACCTTGGTGGTCAAGAATTTTGGATTGATCTTACTAGTTTGGATAGCGCTCGACCTTCCAATCGGTTTTGGACTGATTGATCCCAATCTTCTTTGTCTAGGTTACATGCATCGTTGTATGCATCTTTATCGACAGTTTGACGTAGATACTCGTAGATTAAGTCTCTAATTAGAGCAGTGGGTTTAACTCCTAGAGTATTTTCTGCATGTTCAATAAACAACTTGCCCCTATTAGGAGCAAGAAGTATTTGAAGGTGTTTTCGATTTCCGTGGCCTTTCACAGTTCGCTAACTCCTAGTCTTTTTCATTACAGTACAACTTTAATAGATTAATCATCAAATGGAATCAGGGTCCATGTAATAGAAGGATCTTGCATGCAATGACGTTCCACGTTCTCTTTAGTTGGAACACCTGTAGGGTCATCATCTTTAGGCCAGAGAATCGTTGCAAAACAACGTCCTGGTCCCCATTCTTCAGGGTCCAATATAGTTGCAGGACGTGTTTGAACTGAATCTTCTACATCTGCTTCGATGTAGATCTCTTCTTTTACGGGGGCATACATCATGGTCTCAAGATGGACCTTGATAACCTGAGAGCTTGATGGAACGTCCGAATAGGAGGTGGTCATTGGTCTACATGTCTGTATTAAGATAATACCCTATTGATGCTAGATAGGAATCTAAATCAGAGAAATCTTTAACATTATGATGTGTTAAGACTGCAACGTCGACTTGCGATTCAAGAGCTGAGACAACTTGGTCTTCAAAGTCACTCCAACCTTTTTTTGAATCTGCATATTGAATCTGTTCAACAGCTGCCACTGTGTCATCGATATCAAAGATCGTATACCGCACGACAGCAAGGGGAGCTTTCTTGTCCCTGTGTTGATAGAAGGCTAGTTGGACAGGTCTTGTCATTCTTTCATGCGCGGGGGGATAGATTCAAAATGTCTCAGGAGGGGTAAATCACGCTCCACAACTGAATAATCACCTGGGACAAGACAGTAGGACAACCGATCTTTGTCCCAGGTAGCTTGTTGCATTAGAAAATGTGGGACATTAACCTTTTGTCCCAGAGACTTGTCCCACCTTAGATCCCGTTCCAGCACTGGAGAGTGTCCCTGATGGGACAACATTTTCTAACCCCCCACACGCGAGAACAGCTGTATAAGTGTTTTGAAGAGTGTTGTTTTCATTGTTCGTACGAATTAAACCTTTTTTGACCAACCTCTGGAGCGATTTACGAATAGCAGCAGGAGAACCAGTTAGATGTGGATCGCAAATCAGATCGTTTGTAGAAATAGTCTCTTTTTTTTCTGTCGCTTCTCTAATTTTTTGAAGCACCCGATCAATTACAGAGGTGGGGCTTGTATTAGTTGTATCAACTTCTGGAGAAAAGTCACTAATTTTGAAACTTAAGTCGTCTTGCATCTGCATGAGGAGTTGAGTTCCTTGTCTACCAGTGACACGAGATTTCCCAACAGTGATCACACGACTGTGACTACCGAATTTAGAAATTTGTTCATCACTAGGTTTAGTTAATTCCCAGGTTTCATCAACTGCAGCCTGAATAGCACTAGTTCCTCTGATGCCACCATTTTTATTTGCATGGTGAATGACAAGGATTGTTGTTTCAGGGAAGGCACTACCGTTATTTCGGGCCAACCAACTAAGAGGTTGAGCAAAGTCAGATTTATTTTCATCGAACGCTTTACCACCACTGCAACCAATTAGGGAATCAATAACCACCAACTTTGGTTGATATGTTTCCATCAGATCAATGAATTGTGCGTAGTACTGAAGCTGCCAATCGTTTTGAACCATTGTTTCCTTATTGGAGGGGAAATCAACTTCTTGCAATTGCTCTTTCAGTTGAACCAGTGACTGGTCACCATTCAGGATCATTACGGGACCTTTTTCTACTGGGACGAGTTTTCCTTTAACAACGAAAGGCGAACCAGTAGCAACATGTTTTGCCAGTGTCCAACAAGCCATTGATTTACCGTCACCACCTGTTCCATAGACAAGGACAACTGATGGTTTCGGAAGGACATCAGGGATGAGATAGTTGCGTTCAATATTGATTGCCATCAACTCTTCAATAGAGATAATTCCTTTTTGCTTGTCATAGATCATCTGATCTACAAGGACTTGTTCTAAGGAGACTTGATCTCTATATCCAGCTTGTAGAGCGAGTGAATTAAGGGTGTAGTTCCTTTCAGCAGGGTTAGAAAGTTTGAGAGCTTTTTGACCTCTAGCAATAACTTCAGAAAAAGGGAGTGTTGTAGTTCTGATTTCTTGGATTCTCTTTTCTTCAGCGGCTTTAACAATGTCAGCAGTTTCTTTAGAGAAGCGTGTACGGTCTCTATCTTCTCTATCGGCCATATAAATCAAGCTCCCCAGACCAACTGGACCTTTTGTCCATTTGCCTTCATGTCTGAAGGAATACCAGGCTGCTGAACAAGGGGTGTGTCTGTCATCAGAATCTGCCCATTCATTAGAGAAATCAGGATCTTCTGCTGACCAGACACTCCATAACATCAGACCTAGGTCTGTATCGAGCGTGGAATGGATAGCAAGTCCAACTCTTATCCAATGTTCACGACTACCAACACCTCTATGAGAGATGACACTTAGACACTCTTGAATAATCTGAGCTTTTTCATCATTCGTACGATCACTGAAGTCAAGGAGTCTTCTGCTGTGACGCATCACAGGAGGTTGTTTCATTTCTGCCAACAACCAATCGGGAACAACAGGTATTGAATTGAGATCACCCTCAAAGGTGTATTCACCTGCAGGTGCTCCTGATTTATGTCCAGGGTATGCACCAAAAATCAGTCCTTGTCTTTTACCCCATAGAACTTCGTAGTCACCGTTCTCCTCTTCTCTCAGTCCATGCCCTTCTACCTCACCCCAGAGAGCTTCTGGCACACGAAAGATGTATTTAGCGGCATTGGGCTTAGTACTGACAATTTTGGGGGCACCTACGAGTGTTTTATCCCATACCTTCAAATGTTTTTTGAGATTATTATCGACATCAAGAATGACGACACCATTTCCTCTAGGGCCACAAAAGAGACCTATTGCCTGAAGATCAGGATTACGGTTTAGGGCTAGTCGAACGTCACTAGCACCAAAGTCACGGTCATAGCTTTCTTCTAGGGGGTTCTTTCCTGTGGCAGCTTTTCCAGAGATCATTTTTGCTCCTTGCTTATAGATGGGAGCAAAAACAAGCCCTTCTGGGAGGGCATTGACGAAAGCAGAATTAATCATTTAGTATCCTAATGAAGAAGTTAATTTCAGCCTCGGACCTCTAGCTGCAGGTCTGGGGCTTTTTCATTTTAACCATGTTGACAGATGTAGCGTCAAGTACTATATTGGTATTGTAATCAGTCAAATGATTGCATTCAAAACAACAATTTCAAATTAAAACCTCATTATGAAATTTGCCAATCGGACAGTTTCAACTTACGAAAAACAACAGGAGCAAACTGATGCTCCACAAACAAAACAATGGTTCAATCCTAACGAGATTGAAACAAACCATGAAGTCGAGTTTGTGTTTATGGAAGAAGATCCACTTGAGTTCTGGGAAGTATGGGGTGAACCTGTAGATCCTAGTGATAAATCAAAACCTTTTAGATTCCCTATGGGTGATGATGATGGTCCAACAAACAAAGATATAGCTGCGGAGTTAGGTAAAGATTATATGCAACAGAAGAGTAAATATGCAAATAAGAAGCAAGGTGTAAAAGTGGGAGACCCTAGACCTGCTGTCCACTGTATGGCATGGCCTGTTTGGAACTGTGAAGACAAATGTTTTCAGGTTTTAAAAGTATCTCAACCTAGTCTTCAGAATCAAATAATTAAGACATCTATGCTTAAAAAGTATAGAAATAAGATGGAACAGTATAACCATACTATTCATAAAGGCATTGTAAGTGACATAGTTACTTATACATATAACGCCTTGGAAAGAGAGGATGATTTTCCTGAAGAGGAAGTCGCTGGTCTATGGGAGAACCAAGAATGTGTAATGACATTGTTACTTGATAACGGAGAACCTTTAAATCCAGGAGGTAACAGCTAAATTATCTCAGCGGGTTTGTTGAAATGGTCGCACGACCATAGAAGTCATGCTTTTTCTTGCCCGTCTTCGATGAATACCACTGTTCGGACTAAATGGTGGACGTAGGATTCGACCCCTACATTTTCAAAGAAGACAGACAATGGGTTCTGATTGCGGAGTAAAGGTAGCTCCACGGGTACATTGCCTAAACGGACCTTTATTAAGGAAAAAGTACAACAAGCCCGTATTCTTCAGATCAAAGTGGACTGATGTAGAATAAGAGTGTATCAGTCCACTCTATATAAGACTATTCAGTTTTATATAGTTCGGTTCTCTCCTCAATCTCTACTCATGTCAGACGTATTTCACTTTAAAAAAGCTGTTGTCATTGACCTCGGTCCAGTAACAGCTAAATGGATAAAAGTCCAGTTAACGAATAGTGAGGAGGCTTTTTTCTATCCTGATGACGACAACACTGTTCGAGTGAAGGACTTAAAACCAGGGTTACAAGTGGTTCATCGTGAATTACGTAAATGCACAAAAACTGGTCAAACAAGATGGCAAACGACTGCTCATGCGTTTGACCTTCAACCAGAGCAAACGAAAAAATATTTAAGTGAAGCAGTTCCTGAACCAGTAGTCTCTGAATGTGTGATTAGTACAGAGAAAACAGACGAAGAAGTTTCATTCATGAATAGTTATGATCCAATCGCAGTTCGGATTAAATTAGATAGTCGTGAGAGTTATTGGTTAAGACAATTAATTTCAAAGGCTCCCTACAGTTCTAATAAGATTGGGGCATCAAAAATGATTTCAGAGATAGTGTCAGAGGCAAAGGCGACTGATTTAATGGAGAAGTATTACAAGATTAAAGGGGAGAACGGCGCATGATGACTCCTGAATTGGTCCATTCATCACCAGAAGGAGGGACCATTCATACATATGAGATATCGGGCGGTAAAAGTGAGTTCACCCGATATCTCACTTGTTATCTGGGTTCTTGTAAATTCTGTGGAGACATGGAAGAAGCCACTGCGTATTTAAAAACCATTCAAACGTTGCACAAAGCCAATTTATAAGTATTCTAATTATGGGAAATAGTATTCAATCACTGAAGCCCAAGAAAGAGGAACGTCAAGATGCATTGGCTTCATTAAGGAAAAGTCATTTAGAACGGGATGATTCTGGAGAATTTCGTGTATATAGGGACGAAGAGGGAAAGCCTTATTACAGTGTGACGACAATTTTAAGTAATACAGCACCTGAAGCCAAGAAGAGGGTGCTACAAAAGTGGCTAAACAAACCAGGATCGGAGGATCAACTTGAACTCGCATGTGCCAGGGGATCTATTTCACATGAACACTGTGAATATGTCTACAAAACAGCGTCAAGGATTGCAATCAATGTTGGAAATTCCCGTGGCAATTGGCGAACTTATGAAACGGATGGTTTATCAAGAGTACCAAAAGCCATTACGACCCAAGCGATTAAAACAGCGAGAAAGAACGCCCCTAAAATCCCATGGGCATGTCGTAAGTACGCCAGAAATTTGGCCACTTGGATAGAAGAGAACACAGCAGCCATTCATGCGAGTGAATTTAGTGTTAGTCATCCAGATGGATTTGCAGGATGTTCGGACGCATTAATTGACTATGGACCAAAGCCAGGAAATTTATGCATAGTAGATTTCAAAACAAGTGGAGCTAATAAGGAGAAACCAGATGAATGGTTACAGGATCATATCGATCAATTAGCGGGATATTCGTATGGATTGGAATATAAATCGGGCCTAAGACCAACAATGGGAGTAGTAGTGATCGCACGAGAAAACGGAGTTCAAGTGAGAGAAGTATCTCAGATTGAACTCCTAGGAGCGAAGCAACGATTTTTAGAACGGTTAGAGATGTTTAAGGATCAGATGAACTTGAAATAGTACCCCCAGGGTAAAAAATAGTACCCCCAGGGTAAAAGAATGAAGAGATGAGAGAATTGAAAATGAAAAAAATCCCATTCAAGGAAGAAAAAATCCCATTCAAGAAAAATTTTCTCAAGAAAAATCTTGACTTTCCTGAGAATTTTGAGAATTAAGAAGCCATTCATATTTATTGATCATGGCGTTGCAATTTTGACAACCAAGAGCAGACCAAGTGAAATGTCCGACTGAAGTACCTATGCCACATTTAGGGCAATAGATAGTTTTACGTCTATATCTTTTGGTACGTGTGTACCGATCGACGTGTTTTTTTAGATTTTCCATGAGGTTTGAGTTGAGAGAGTAATTCGTCTTTGACTTTATTGAGATGAATAATTTTAGGCAGATTATTCAGCCGATTTGCGAGGGAGAGACCCTCTACTACGGTGTAGAGGGCAGATTGATAGGCTTCTTTATCAGCTTTTTTCATTATGTGTAATGAGTTTGTCGTTGACGGTATTCGAGTTGCTCTCTAGTCCAAGTATTACCAGGAGTTTTAAGGACAGCTTCGAACGCATCATCAACAGCACCTAGTTTTCCACCATGATGAAGGTATTGGATAGTGGCAACATCTAAAGCACGGATAGCATCACCTACAGGAGTGTATTGAGGTCTAGGAGCATCACGAGCTTTAGATTTTAGATAATCGTGAAGGTGGTCATCACGGTATCTGAATTCACATTCAGCAATTGTTCTTTGTCGTTTCGTCATTGGGATTTCTCCATAAGAATTTGTTTGGCCAACTTGTCAATTTCCTCCTTTGAGAGTGAAGGCATTTCGTCCCTTAAGCTATCCGCTATATCTTGGAGTAGATTTTCATTTTCGGAGGTACTCATTTTTTGATACCTCCAGAGGAGATAAAGGTCTTAGTCCATTTATCGAGCGTTTTGTCTGGCATTGAACTGATGTAATCCTCAATGCACATTGCAGTTAGATACTGATCAGATAAAACTTTATCAAGGACAGTTTCTCTAAAATGCCCTTTAGTCCAAGTATTTTTAGCCATCAGTAGGCTCCTTTTTATTCAATGCTCGGTTATGTTCGAGCGCATAAACATCTTTGAATTGTTGAGTGTTATCTGTATTCAATTGTTTAATCAGATGCCATTTAGATTTTACGGTCTGAATAAATTCCTTGTCCTCATCTCCACAGGAATGAGGAAATCCAAGTTGTTTTGCATAAATCTCGATAGCCTCGTGAATGAACTGATATTCAACCTTACTGAGTGGGACTTCCAGATCTGAGAGCTCGTGATTGGTTAGTTTGAGGTGTTGCATGGTGAAAAAGAATTAACAGGACAAAAAGGTTAGTTTTTATGAGACACGGAGGACGTTAAAGCCCCCATTCTGTAGACCCGTTCATAACTAGAACTTAAACGTGTAAAAGTTGATGCATGTTCAGGTTCACCAGTTTGAAGATACTGGTCATGTGCCCCGATCATCATTTGACGAGTCATTTTTAAAAGACCTTGATTATCTTCGAGCGTTATTGGATCAGTATCGTTTTCTATCCAGTGGAGAGTCTTTTCGCTTTCCATTTGGACAAGAGCATCGTCAACGTACTTATTAGAAGTACTCCTAGACACCTCGTATAGGTACTGGAGACGAGGAACAATGTCAGCCCTGACCAATCCAGCTAATAGGTAGGTTTGGGCTTTCCTGATCCGTTTAGACCGTTCTAGTTTTGTCGCACGGTTTCGTTTTGTTGGTGTATCAGGGAGAGAGAGTAGTACTGCCATGAAGAAAGAAGTTAGAAGTTGAATTGACAAAGTAAGATCAATTCATTAGTATTCTAATAGAATTATCTACTCCCGTCAATCAATGAGCCAAATAAAAACTTATCTCCACAACCAAACCTATTGCCAGTCCTCCAATGATACCCTTATTCAAGGTTTAGATATCTCAATGGAAAAGCTGAAAGTTCTTGATTCTCTGAGTGAATTGACTGAATCCCAATGGAATTTGGTCCTAATGGCTTTAGGTGAGTCGGCTAATAAAAATAGGCCAAATCCTCAAATGACTCATGATCTCAAACGTCTACATGAAGTATTCCTTTTCTCTATGCTCTATTTTGTCTCAACTCCAAAGCCTCCTGTTGAAAAGGTCTTAGAAGTTGAGACAAATGAGAGCTAGGTTGAATAAAGTGGGCTAGTTTTCTTTATCTCGAACGTATAATTAAAGCAACCACAGGCTAGAACTCCAAAATCATGAGCATCATGATATTTCACAAATTCACTTTCTTGATTGCTGGAAATGTTAGCAGTGTTAATCACAATATCATTTTCCCAGTACTCAATAAAAGCATTTAATCCCTTTTCATCCTCTTCTGTTAAACCTGAATAATCTCCATTAATCAAAGGACATGCCCAATGATCTGGTAGACATAAATTGTGTAGTTGAATGTTAATCATTCGTAAGACCTTGAAGTAAATAGATTTTCTTCTAGTCGGTCGTAGATCTGTTGACCGTTTTCTGTCAGATTTTCATAGCAGAGGCAAAGACTAGGTTTAAATTTAAATTTTTCCTCCATACGGCAGCGTCTTACATAGTTAGAGTCAAAACCAGAGTAGTAATGACAGAACCACAGCCAATAAGCCTCGAAAATGTCGAATCTGTCTAGCATGATAAGTAGGGTGCAGAATAAGGTGAATTTGGTTGGAGAGATTTAACCTCCTTAGATGTGTTCAAAATTTTTCTAGTTTTTTTCATAGAATCCAATATGATTGCCCAATCCTCTTGCTCCAAAATCCAGCAAGGAAGGTTTTCAATTTGAGCGGTTAATTCTTCCGCTGTGTTCCTTGCTTCCCAGACCTTGCCAATCTGAGAAGCTGACAAATAATGATTACTCATTGATTGAATCTGCAATGAAATAATAGTGATTGTGATCATGCCCCCTTCCCTTTAGCTTAAAATTAAAATACTCATTTAAAGGCCAAGAATTAATTAATTCCTGTGCTGCCTGTTGATGATTTTCTTCTGCTCCTTTGCAGTGATTCCATGAAATCGTTTTACTCCATTTTGTTTTGCTATCTCGAACGTGAGTAGCTTTGACTCTGGTGCCTTTGTAATCTGTCGGCCCAAGATATTTGGTGATAATGCAGGGGCCTGTGAGTTGCTCTAGCATGATGATTTTTTGTTAGTGGTGATTTTTAAGTAAGGTGATAATGGTTATCATTTTTGATTCCACATCTCGAACGTCAAAATCAAAATAATTATTTTCAGATTTTATTTTTGAGATTGACTCCTGTAAATTTTTGGCATGCTCCAGAGCTTCTGAAATTTGAATCCGGTTTTCATTTTCAATTCTTCTCTTCTTCAAAAAATTGGATTTTGGAGAATTTGGAAAAATTGAAATTTTAGAAAGTTCGTTTTCAATTTTTTCTAGGTTAAAATTTTCCATGGGAAAGAATGGCAATGGTTTTCATTTTCATTTGTCAATATCCGTAGTGTAATTTTCTGCATGTGTCAATTTGTCCACCGGTTGATGAGATGCAGGCTTCCGTCAATTTCTGAGATTCCTGTGACATTGAAAAAATTAGAGGAATCGAAATGAGGAGAGGTAGGAGAGGAATGATTTTCATTTTTTTAAAATTGGATAACGGTTTTCAATTTCTTCAAAATCTTCTTTTGCTGTTTCCAAAATTGTGAGAGATTCTTCTAGTTGGATCTGACTTTCTCGCAGACCCTCCATCATTTTTTTTAGTTCGTCCATTTCTCAAACCCTCCTTATTGAAACTTCGAAACCAAGACTCTGAAGATGTAATACGTCAGACTCGCTAACTGTCTTCTTTCCTGTTAGCCCTCGGATTGCGGATGCTATTGATTCCTCTTGGATATAAAGGAGATCATTGCCCCAAACTGTTTTCTCTTGGATCGTGATGGTCATTTTTTTTTCGGTGGTGATTTTGTTTATAGCGAGACCGAAGCTGTGAATGATTTTCGTTTTCGATCGTCTTTGCAGCTGGTCGATGTTACGAATGGTTGGTCTCGATTTTTTGAGATTTGGTTTTACTTCCCTCCTTTGCTTATATGTATATTATAGCCTGTTACTGTATCAGTATCAGTAACTAGTAGACACTTTTTACATTGATTAATATTATTACCCCCTGTAAATTTCACTTGATTTTTTACACCCCTAGATTATTATGGTATCAGTTACACCCGCAGACCATGCCGCTTTAAAAACGATTATCATTTTCAGTCCGGCTGCTGACAGCTGACCCTGACCGGGGGGGACGGTCGGGGAATTGGGTGTTTTTTGTCGGGGTCCGGGGAACCTACAATATTTTCGGAGAAAGGTTTAGTTTTTAAATTCGTACCACTCTTTTTTGACGTAATCTACAAAGACTAAAGTTAATACAATAGTAATAGTAAGGATGTGTTCTTTCCAGAGGTCAGCTTTAGTCATAGAGTACTAAGGGAGTTTCGGTTCCACTTTAATAGATAGTTCGGGGGCATTGATATTAACTGTTTCAACAGATTCACCAACGACTTTTCCTAAAGAGTCGAGAATTTGTGCAGCAGTTTGAAGCTGACCTTTTCTCATCGCTTGATTGAAGAGTTTAATTCTCATACTTTGAATACGAGAGATCATATTTTCACGATCTTTTTGCCAATCTTCTTCAGTCCATTCGTTAACCTGTTTCCAATCTCTCCAAGCAGTTGCCATAGAGATACCTTCTTTGTCCCTATGATCAACAACCAACGCCCTAGTGGTTAAACCTTCAAGTTGTCTTTTATAAAGGCGTTGACACCGAGCTTCTATAACAGCTGTTGGATTAGGAGCATATTTAGAGATACGGGTTTTCTTATCTTGTGGGACGTTTTGCTGATCAAAGGCATCTATACAGGAGTCAGTCACAGAATTTCAGCACCAGTTCTTTGTTGATGATAACGGTAGAAGTGTAAATTAGTCCAAGGGGGGTTAAGATCAAAAGATAAGAGTACTAAGGTATGGCTGTTAAAAATAAGCAAGAATTAGAGCTGAGGTGGGCACAAGGGGAAGTATTTAACAGTGAGAAAAGGTTTCGAGTATTAGTAGCAGGGAGAAGATTTGGCAAATCATATTTATCATGTGTCGAGTTAATAAGGGCAGCAATCAATCAACCAGGGGAGACATTTTTCTATTGTGCGCCAACATATAGGATGGCAAAAGATATAGCATGGAAGGCACTAAAGAAGTTGGTACCACAGGTATGGATCAAGTCAAAGAACGAGTCAGATTTAAAAATCGAATTAATAAATGACTCTATGATTGAATTAAAGGGTACAGAGAATGCGATGGCATTAAGGGGTCGAAGTTTATCAGGAGTAGTATTAGATGAAGCAGCATTTATGGCACCAGAAGTATGGTTTGAAGTAATAAGACCAGCATTAGCTGACAAACAAGGGTGGGCATTATTTATATCAACACCTGATGGGACAGCAAGTTGGTTTTATGACTTGTGGTGTTATTGCGAGGAAGGATATGACGATTGGAAGAGATGGAGTTTTACGACGATAGAGGGGGGAAATGTACCAGCAGATGAAGTTGAAGCCGCCCGAACACAATTAGACGAACGAACATTCCGACAAGAATTTGAAGCAAGCTTTGAAAATTTAACGGGTTTAGTCGCTGTTTCTTTTGACGATAAAAATATTTCAACAGAAGCAAAAGATCTTTCAGTTATGCCAATTCTGTTAGGAGTTGACTTCAACGTTGATCCAATGAGTGGAATATGCGCTGTAAAAAATGACGATATTCTCTATGTATTTGATGAAGTAATGCTAACTGGGGGAGCAACAACCTGGGATTTTGCGGAAGAAATCACTCGTCGATATGGTATTGATCGTAGGATTATTGCTTGTCCTGACCCAACAGGAGGAGCTAGGAAAACATCAGGAGTTGGATTAACAGACCACAATATTTTGCGCCGCAGTGGATTTAGTGTTTCAAGTCCCAAAGCTCCGTGGAAGATTAGGGATAAAATTACAGCAGTTAATACAGCTCTGCTTGATGCATCTGGAGCGCGTAGGACGTTTATTCATCCAAGGTGTAAAGAACTAATCAAATCGCTAAGAACGTTGACCTATACGCCGCATACGGGATTACCAAATAAGAATTTAGGAGTTGATCATGCGTTTGATGCTTTTGGATATCTGTGTCTTCAGCAATTCAATTTGGCAAAACCAGAGACATTAGGGCAAACTACGTACAGGATTTACTGATTTCTAATGGAAGTAACTAAAGAGATGCTTGATGTGATTGAAGAAGTGAAGGGGAAAAGGCAAGCTAATTTATGGGACCCAAGATGTGCTCAAGCATTTGAGAGCAAGGGTAAAAAACCTGTCATTTCACCAAAACCTGCTGTAAAAACAGCAGATAAGAGTTAAAATATTTACATACCCTTTCTATTTATTAGACGATGGCCTTTTATCGTGGAGAAGAAGGCTCCGTATGTTTTAAGAACGCAACTGGCGTTGCTAATTCTGACGCTGTAGTTGGTTCAAGGAACTGGAGTTTGTCTATCACTAAAGATGTTTTAGATACAACTGCCCATGGAGCTACAACTCGTAGTTTTGTTGGATCTTTAATTTCTGGATCTGGTTCTTGTGAATTCTTGTATTCAGCTGCTGCTGGATCAACACCTGCTGGAGATATTTTGGCAGATGTTTTAGTTGCAGAAGATCCAGCCGATGCAACTTTTGAGTTGTATTTTGGTGATGGCACTAAAAAAGTTGCTTTCTCTGGTGTTGTTACTAGCGCAGAATTAGGCACTGCAATTGGTGATTTGCAATCAGTTTCTGTTAACTTCCAATGTACTGGTGCAATAGCAATTAGTTAAGACGTAATCATCACGAGAGGGTAATTCCGTGACGTATTCCGTCCCTGGTAAAATTCGTACTCATCATGTCAGCACTACCTATGCAGGTGGTGAGGACAGTCCTTTTACTAAAACAGCAGCAGTGCTGGAACAGTTAAAGGGATGGGAAATTATGAAAGCGGTTTCGCTGGGGACGGAATATTTGCGGGAAAAATCAGAGGCATTTTTACCTCTTGAACCTCGTGAAGATTATGAGGCTTATTTAGCACGTGTTAATCGAGCTGTATTTTCACCTTATACACAGCGTCTTGTTAGAGCTGCAACAGGTTTAATTCTGCGAAAGCCCATAAGTCTTATAGGAGATCCCTATTGGACAGATGTTTTTGCTAAAGATGTAGACGGTTGCGGATCAGATTTAGATGAATACGCCCGAAGAAATCTTATATGTGCTCTTACTTACGGTCATAGCCACACTTTGGTGGATTTTCCTGCTCCAACAGGGGCAAAAAGTCTTGCAGAAGAACGTTCCCAAAACCGTCGACCCTATTGGATAGAGATAGACCCAACCAATATTTATGGTTGGCGTTTAGATAGGGAGGTGAATTATGGGAAATTAGTTCAGGTTCGTATAAAAGAGAAAGCTGTTGTTCCTACTGGTTCATTTGGAGAGCAAGTTTTTGATCAAGTAAGAGTTATAGAACCTGGTAAATATCGAATTTATAGAGAGAAAGAGAGCAATAAGGAAATGAAAGGTGGTTCTCCCGAATATTCAGCACAATTTAGTTCTCCTGTGAATCAACAGGATTATGAGTTGGTGGAATCTGGTGACTACAGTTTGGATGCGATTCCTCTAGTGACCGTTTACACAGGTAAAACGGACACACTGACCAGTAAGCCGCCGCTTTTGGACATTGCCTATTTAAATTTGGCACATTTCCAGCGTCAAGCTGACCTGATTCACAGTCTTCACGTTGCATCTCAGCCTTTATTAGTAATGGAAGGGTGGGATGATCAAACAAAAGACATGGCTATCAGCGTTAATTACGCAATGGCCACCCAACCAGGCAATAAAGTTTATTACGTAGAGCCAGCAGCGAGTGCATTTGAAGCTCAAGCAGCAGAAATTGAAGAATTACAAGCTCAAATGTCATCTTTAGGGATTAGCACCCTTTCTCAGCAGAAATTTGTTGCAGAATCAGCAGACGCACGACGATTAGATCGTGTTGACACAAATTCAATGCTTTCAATGGTTTCTCTTGATTTAGAGCAGAAATTACAAAAAGCTTTTAATCATTCTGCAAATTATTTAGGTTTACAACCTCCAGAGATCAAAATTAGTCGTGATTTTGATATTGATAGACTAATAGGACAGGATGTAACAGCATTAAATGCCTTATTTGAGCAAAAAGTAATAGATAGGGAAGAATTCAGACAAATTTTAGTAGAAGGAGAGGTATTACCAGGTGCAACTGAAGAAGAAGTGGTTTAATATACTAGAATAATGTTCGATACAACCTCTAGCTATGGCATCTAAGGATTTAGATTCAGGTGTGAGAGCAGAAGATTTAGAAGCATCTTTTGCTCCTAAGCCTGTTGCCAAAGGAAAAAGCACTGTTCCTGGTTTGACCGCCAAACAGCAAAAAGAGGTTTCGAAACCCACTACTACTAAGAAACTCAGTATCTAATCATGGTTGAAGAAAGAGTAATCCAGCAGGAGTCTGTGGCTCCTGTTGAGCAGTCCGTGGCTGCTACCGATACTTCTCAAACAACACAGGCACCTCCTACTTTTGACTATCAAGCACAGCAAAATCAGATTGCTGCTCTTGAAAAACGTGCTTTAGAGGCAGAACAAAGAGCAAAAGAGACTACGGAGAAATTTGATGGTCTAAAAGGCAAATTAGATGATGTTTATAAGGGGAAAAGGAAAGAAATGGAGGATCAGGGGCAATTTAAGCCTTTGTGGGAAGAAGCAAACAAGACAAACCAAGCAAAAGACCAACAAATTGCTGATTTAAATGCTCAGATAGACGATTTAAGGCGTTCCACTGAGACAAAGGACACTCGAAACGAGGCATTAGCAGCTATTAGTAATGCTGGTGCGATCAATGCAGAACAGACATTATCTTTACTTGAGAGGCAATTACAAAAGAATGCTGAAGGTAAAACTGTTGTTTTAAGTGGTGGAGTAGAACAAGATCTTTCTACTTATGTAAATAATTTAAAGCAGCCTAGTTCTGGTTGGGAACATCATTTTAAAGCGAGTACGACAGCAGGAATGGGAGCAAAACCGACACCTAATTCCACAATTGCACCAGGGATGGATAATCCGTGGAAAACGGGCAACATTACTCAA
>Ga0098040_1000679_pt1 | contig 15442 bp, 19 predicted proteins | sample 7_EtaG_FD_75065 | JGI IMG/M metagenome (GOLD analysis project Ga0098040, IMG submission 75065) | Marine viral communities from the Subarctic Pacific Ocean - 7_ETSP_OMZ_AT15161 metaG | ecosystem: Environmental > Aquatic > Marine > Oceanic | place: Pacific Ocean | collected 2015-01-08
ATCGGTGGTGAAAAGAAGAAGTATGAGCGATTGGCTGCTAGTATGAGTTCGTATACTTTTTCTGAATATAAAGATTTATGGAAGAGCAAATCTTATGTAAAGACCTTTGGGAATCAGGTTTTGCAGAAACGTATGTCTCTGAAGGAAGCTTTGAATAAAGTTCCTTGGTGGATGCAAGCTGAGCTAATAGACTATCTAAGAAGGCGCGTATAACTATTTTAGGTACTTATGGGAATTTTAAATAAATTAGTAACAAGTTTCGCCTCACCCTCCCCTTTAGAAAAGGCGTGGAAAGAGGTATCTCCTTCAGCCGCTAAGCGGCAACCTATTGCTATGGGGTTTGACCCCATGAGCCTCTCGTACTCGATGGGCTATAAAGATCGTCGCACTAATATGACCTACGAGATACTGCGACAAGTATCTATGCAACTTAGTGTCTTGGGTGCAATTATAAATACACGAGTCAATCAGGTCGCTGCATTTTCAGCACCCTTTCGTCAAACTCGAACTCTTGGGTTTGAGATAAAGCACAAAGATAGAGATCATAAGCTTAGTAAGAGCGAAAAACGGTTTATTCAGGATTTAGAGAGGTTTGTTAGTCTCTGTGGGAAAGACAAACCAAATCCTTATCACTTTGGTATCCGTGATAATTTCGATCAATTTACACGGAAAGTGATTCGAGATCGGTTGGTCTTTGATTCAATGACCTGGGAAATTGTTCCCGACAGACGGGGAGATCCGTTTGAGTTTATCGCGGTAGACGCGTCTACAATTCGACTGGCGATGCCCCCTAACATCAAAAAGAAGAATTTGACAGAACGAGAGTTTGTAAATCTACGGCCCTTTATTGGGCGATATGACACCGTCGATGCGTTTGATTATCCTCGTACTCCAGTTACTGGGAATGTAGAAGAGAAATCCGCTGGTTACGTCCAGGTATGGAACGGCACCATCAAGCGAGCTTTCACACTGGATGAGTTAGCATTTTGTATTGCTAACCCCCGTACTGACCTTAGAAATAACGGATACGGATATTCAGAAATTGAACAGCTTATAATGACGATCACTAGTCAACTGTGGGCTGAAGAGTACAATCGTAACTTCTTCAAACAAGGCGCTTCTCCCAAGGGGATCCTCAATATCCGTGGAGATAATATCGCGCCCGAACAGCTTGAGGCATTTAGGCGAGCCTGGACTGCTAATGTCGCAGGTGTTGAGAACTCCTGGCGTACTCCCGTGCTGCAATCTGAAGAAATTCAGTATGTAAACATGCAAAGCACAAATATGGAGATGGAATACAGCCGATGGATGGAGTATCTCATAAAAGTTATTTGCGGCGTGTATCTTATTGCTCCTGAGGAAATTGGATTTTCCTTTACCGCTGGTGGAATGCAGCAGCCGGTAGTAGAGACCAACAATGAGTGGCGTCTAAAAGCCTCGAAAGATAGAGGACTGCGCCCTCTTCTCAAGTTTTATTCAGAGTCTATTAATCGAAGTATCATCGATAAGATAGACAATAAGTTTTTTCTTGATTTTGTGGGATTGGACGAGCTAACAGAGCGCGAAAGAATTGAGCTTCGCCAGCAACAAGTGCAGTTCTTTAGAACTGTCAATGAAGTAAGGAAAGATGAGGATTTAGACGAATTAGATGATGGAAATATCCTTCTAAATCCTGCTTATCTCCAATATGTCCAAATGCAACACCAGTGGAAAACTGAAAAAGAGCAGTTGGATATGCAAAAACAACAGATGCAGATGCAGCAACAGCAAATGCAGCAGCAACAGCAAATGCAGCAAAAACAGATGTCGATGCAGGAACAGGCCGCGCAGGCTCAGATGGGTGGCCCTGGTGGTGGTCCTGGCGGTGAGCCTGGTGGTGGCCCTGGTGGTGGAGGTCCCGCTGGAGGTGGTGCGCCACCTGAGGGTGGTGGTGAAACGCCGCCTGAAGCGGCGGCGGCTGCGCCGAAAGGCGAAGCTGCGCCAGAAGAAGGAGCGCCAGTACCACCTGAGGGAGGACCAGAAGCTGCTGGGCCACCCCCTGAAGGGGAACCAGAAGCGGCCCCAGCACCTCCTCCTGAGGCAGGAGCAGCCGGTGCTGAACCAACTGCTGTCGAAGAGGAAACGGTATCAGAGACGGAAGAGGCTACTCCAGAAGGGGAAGTAACCGAAGAGGACATTGAGGATATTTTAGCATCTGTTCCACCAGAGGCTATAGAGGAGTTTTTACGATGAGTGATCTTAGTGATTTTTTCCATGCCTATGAGTCTGGACAGATTGGCGCAGTTGACCTGTATGAGCAATTGCCCCCAGAAATGCGTAAATCAGTTGATGAGATGCTAAAGGCTACCACTCCTACAAGACGTGGGCCGGAGACGACGCCGAGTCGTGTAAAAACATATTTTTCACCTGCACAGAAAGTACTTGAGAGAAAAGAGGGTGGATCTAGTTTACAGTTCGGAGATAACTCTGCATCGACAAAAACACAATCGTTATCGGATATGCCTCCTGGGATCAGTGCCAAGAAACTGGGGAGTCGCGGGTTGGAAACTAAGGTAGAGCCAGTGGTGCCGAAGAAGGTAACTTCTACGGCGCGAGATTTGGAAATGTCTGTTGATAATGGTAAAGAGGACGAGAAGAAGAAGGATGAAGAGCCTAAAGAGAATGAAGCTAGAGATCTAATTTATGAAGATAAAGAAGATCTAGATAAACAGATGGCTCCAGCAGCGCAGGTACAACGTGCAGCCCCGGTTTCTACGGCTGCGTCTACACTGTCGGCTTCTTTGGGTAAATCACTAAAGGCTAAAGAAAACCAGACTGCCTCTCGTTATGGTATTGAGACCGTTCGAAAAAGTTTCGTTGGACACTCTTGCACGCACTGCCAGAGACTGCATAAGTCTGTAGGCAAAGTTTGTGACGAGTGTAGAAAGTCCATGAACAGTACAGTGTGGCATTCAGGAAGCCATTTGGAGTAAATCATGAGTGAGTCAAAAGCAAAAACAAGAGTTCCTCTCAATTCTCCAATGCATGGAGATCGAAACCCGTCTTACCGGGCTCAAAAGCTTCGGGAGTCTAAGTTCAAGGTTCCTAAGCCTGTTTGGATGGCAGGAAATTCGATTCTAAGACGCTATGCAAATGGTGCATTGGATTTCGATTACGCTATCGCTAAAATCTTTGAGTGTATGCACAATCTCAAAAATGGTGGGCCTATGCTTCCTGTAGATCAGGCATTGCTCGCTATTATCATGCCCACTTTGGATAGAGTGGCTGTTCCAGGTGCAGCCGCAGCGACCATGATTCGTCTTTCTCCTGAGGAAGTAGTAAGACTTCAAATGCTTACCGCTGCCGAGCAACAAGAGATCCTTAACTGGAACGCTGGTTTGGGTGGGGGCTCGACCCCTGGCCGCGCCACGACACTAAGCTAGCAGATGACCACTCGCGCATCAGATGAGGCTATATTCAAAGCTCTTCAAGGAGTAGCTGGGAGTGTTCCTTATGTTGGTGCGGGAAGTGGGGCGTCCTCGAAGCCTGTGATGGGGCCTCGGGGAGGTCAAATTGAAAAGTTTAGCCCCACCACAGGTAAGCCTATTTACTTCAAAAAATGGAGCGGAAATCAGGGATATAAACCCCACCCTGTTTCAGATAGTGGCAAAGGGGGCTATGAAGCCTACAAAAAGGGCTCTGTTATTGGCACAACCACCAATGGCCACCCCATCCAGAGTGGTGAGGGTGTAACTGATAAGTATAAAGATAGTACCCAAGCTTATCGGTGGAATGACCATGTGGACGCCCACCATGCCCACTTCTCATTAGCTCAATATCTAAACAATCTCCTGATGAAACGCATGTTATCAGGAGGTGATACCTCAAAGTTGCATTCTCGTTACGGTGCTCACATGGATTTTGCTAAACATCACTACAAACAAGCTTTGTTAGACCTGATGCATGGTAAAAGTCAGGCTGCTTCTCAAAAGAGTTTGGCAAAAGAGGCAACAAAGAGATGAAAGTCGTGTACAGCGTAGACGCCGACGCCCTCCTTTTGAAAGCCCTCTCTGAGAACGTTAGTGCTGACGTGGGCACAGTGAGACGGGCAGTTCAAATTCGATTGCTTCGAGAGTTAGTCAGGAATGAGTTACCTGTGATGAATAAATCTCTTATTTTACTAGGGATGATGTCACATGAATGAGCATATCAGAGATAAGATAAAGATCCATCTCGATATTATGGCTAAAAGTAAGCCTTTAGAGAGTTATTGCACCAATTGTGGTGCTTGTTGCCGTCCTGGGGTGGAGATTCGAAAGAGCGCCTCAGTCCGCCGCATCTCTGTAAATGACTTATCTTGTAAATTTATGAAATCAAAGGGCGATGAGAGCCAATGTGCCGTGTATGCCCAACGATTCGAAAAAGCTCCTTGGTGTGTAAACACCCAAGAGATGTTAGTTAAGGGACTGGTCCCCCTTGATTGCCCTTATGCTGAGGGCATTGCTGAGTATGTTCCCACTACTGTATTGTCCAAAGGTCAATACTCTCAACTCGTACCGCTTTTGCGCTTGGGTATTTCTAATGGAAGTAGAGAGCCATACGACAAGGCAGCTTACGAAGAATTTATGTGTAAATAGTTCAGAATGAATAAAACAATGAACAATATAAGATGCCCGTGCGGAGAGTTGATTTTAAAGAGTTATGGGAATGTTACAAAATTAAGATCTATGTTGCTGGTATTTAATGAAAACGATGTAATGGCTAAATGTAGACGTTGTAAAAGTGAACATAGTATTCCTATAAAAATTGAAATGATGAGAAAAGGTAAAGCCGACCTACATTTTGTTATTGACTGAAGTTTTTATGCTTGTATTATGATTTTAATGTTGATAGGTTGCTAACCCGACAACTTGATAAAAGGTACTCCATAAAGGGAGATCGTCTTTAGACGACTCCTTTTTTTTGTATTATGACTGATACCGTAGAAAAGAGCTTTTCATTCTGGATGCCCCTTACTAAGGCAAAAGCTAGTAAGGACGGTAAGAATCGTGTCATTGAGGGTATCGCCTCTACTCCCCATATAGATTTGCAAAATGAAAAGGTGATGCAAACTGGCATCGACTTCGCTTATTTTTTGAATCATGGCTATTTCAATTGGGATCACAAGCCGGGAGCAGAGAACAAGATTGGAGAGCCTTGGGAGGTTAAAATTACTCCTAAAGGTCTCTATGTAAAAGGGATGCTCTATAAGGGCAAAAAGGTAGCTGATGCTGTCTGGGAGCATGTAAAAACCCTAGCTACCAATCCTGACAGTAAAAGAACCGTTGGTTTCTCGCTTCAGGGAAAAACTCTTGCCCGAAAAGGTAAAGATATTATCAAATGCTGGGTGCAAGATATTGCAATTACTACCGCGCCCATTAACCACCATACATATCTTGATATTGTAAAATCACTATCCGGGCATTCTGTAAGTAAAACCCTTACTGCGGGATATCCTGTTGCCAACCAAACCGATGGGGCGGCTGAGCGAGTTCAGTCTTTGGCTACGTCTATAACAGATGTCGATTGGAATGGTAGTGATGAAGATGAAATTAATAAATCTCAACTTAGGAACATCATTACCACAAATTTAGGGTATTCGAGACGAACTTCCGAGTTACTTTCTAATATCCTTTTTGATCTATCAAGTTAAGGAGTGCTTCAATGAGTCAAATTATGGATAAAGAGATGAAGGGATCCCATCGACGCACACACGGCGTAGATTGGCCCAATGACGACCCTACCGTCGAAAAAGAAGATGACAATATTGCGCCCGATGGCACTGATTATGTCTCTAAAGCTGGTGGCGGCGGAATGATGGCTATGCTTCAAGAGCGTTTGGCTGACAAGAAGCGTGGCGCTGCTAAAAAAGATGAGGCTGAAGGCGACGAAAAACGAGCCGAAGCTGATGACGATGATGCAAAAGCTGAACGAAAAGATGCTGAGGCGGATGAGGACGAAGGAAGAGAAGCAGCATTGCCTCCTTTCTTGGGTAAATCCTTCTTCAATTACGTAGAAGAGAACCCCACCTTGATGCAAGGCGTTGAGCAGTCCACGTTTTTGTTGGAAATGGTCAAATCTGTTGGTCTTTCCTTCCAAAAAATGGAGGACAACTTGGGTTACGTTTTTGCTGGTGTCCACAATGACTATATTGATTTCGCTAAAGGAATCGATGTTGTCTTTGAAGACATCGGTAAGAGTTTGGGTGTGCTGGATTCCACTGCTGGTGCAGTCGAAGCTGGCCAAGATTCCGCACCAATTTCTACTTCACAAGCCACTCCCTTGCTAAAAGGCGGTTTTGGAGAAGCACAATTGGGCAAGAATGATATTCTTGCTGTCTTGATGAAGGGCTTTGAGAACGGCGACGTCTCTTCTAAAGATATTGTGAAATTTGAAACTACTGGTTTGATTTCGCCAACTATCCAAAAAAGTCTTGGTCTGTAGGAGATACTAATGAGTGAGACGAGATTAGAATCTGAATTGATCAAAAGTCTTGGACGACTTGATAATATTTTGACCAAGGCTCAGATTGAAGACCACCGAACTGCCGAAGCTCCGAAGGAGTGGGGTGACGGTGAGATTCATGAGTATGACAGTGATGAAGACACCGCATGGCAGGACTCCATCGAAGAGGACGGAACGGATTATAATGGTCCTAAGAAGTCTTCTAAGAAAAAGAAAAAGATGAAGAAAGCTCATGATGAGGAAGGTTATGACGCTCGTGAAGATGAGTCTATTAGTGCTCGTCGGGGCGCAGAGTCTGGTAAAAAGCAAAGCGAGAAAGATCGTCGTGATGAGTCCTATGGTAAATGGGGTGATCGCGAAGAGGAAGAGGAAGAAGGCAAACGTTCGGGAGAAGTTAATAAGAGCGTTCGCTATGGTGTTGAAGTCAGTGAGTTCCTTGGTGAGCTTACAAAGGCCATCGCCATCTACTGTGACGACCTCGAAAACGCTGTCATTAAATCCATTGGAGATCTACACGCTGAGAACGGAGAAGTTGTGAAGGCTTTGGCCCATAACCTCACTTCCGTTTCTGAGCTTGTAAGTGGATCTCAAGAAAACATTGTTCGGTACGCCGATGGGCCTGCAAGAGGACCCAAGAGCATGCAGAACATGTCAAAATCGATTCCCTCGGATGAGCCGTCACTTGATAAAACTCAAGTGATTAAGCTTCTTGTAAAGGGCGTTGAGGCAGGCACTGTTTCACCACTTGAAGTTATCAAGTGTGAGCAGTATGGACCTGAGGCTGTGAGCCAAAACATTATGAAAAGTTTGACCGCTTAGTTAGGAGAGATGATAAATGATTCCCCAAATTAGTTTAGGTGACTATGACGGGCTGAACGGTTTTGGCTCCTCGTCCATGACGGACGTAAATGAGCTTACCAAGGCCCTTTCCGCAGGTTACGCAGTAGCAAATCAGCAAGGAGGCGCAGCCCTTCGTGTTGAGAGTCTTGAGGCGAGTTTGAAAGTTGTTACTTTCACAAACAAGCACATCAAGTTTTGGAAGAAAATTCCAAAGAGCCCTGCATACTCAACTGTTGAAGAATTCAACGTATTGAGCAGCTACGGTGCTGCTGGCGCTTTTGGGTTTACTCGTGAGGGTGAACTTCCCCAGAGCCAAGACAGTACCTTCCGTCGTGAGACAGCGTTGGTCAAGTTTATCGGTACCACCCGTTCGGTGACTCACCCGATGACACTTGTCAATCCTGCACATGGCGACGTGATTGCTCTTGAGAATCAAAATGGTATTCTCTGGCTGCTTGAGCGCGTTGAAGATTCACTCTTCCATGGTAACTCGGCCCTCGCCTTTGATGGTGAGTCTGAGCAATGGGATGGGCTGGATGTCTTGATTAACCAGAACCAAACGGTTGACCTCGAAGGTGCTCCTCTGCAAGAGGCTGATATCGAAGAGGCGTCTAACCTAGTCATCGAGAATTTCGGCTATCCCACGGACTTGTTCCTGGGCACCCGTGCGATGAGTGACCTGGTCAAGACGTTCTACCCGCGTGAGCGTGTACAACTTCCTGCGCCTACCAATGGCAAAGTCGGTATGGCGATTGAGTCCATGTCCACCCAAGCTGGTGTGATTGAGTTCAATCCCGATGTCTTCATTCGTGAAGGTAAGAATCCTCCGCCTGCTGCAACGAGCGCAAATGCTCCTGCTACGCCTGCGGGTATCGGTACTGCTGCTGCTGTTTCGGTTACAGCAACGGGTGTTGGCCAATGGGCTAAAAGCTTGGGCGCTGCCCCGGCGATCACTACTGAATTTGATTATGCTGTTACGGCATGCAATCGTTTTGGTGAGTCGGCTCCGGTGTTTATCACTGCCCCTCAAAAAGTCAATACTGCAATTGGTGCTGGGGCATTGACGGATCAAATCAACTTGCCGGTGCAAAACGCTGCTATTGTTGGTCCGAATCCGCCTGAGTTTTTCATTCTGTATCGTGGTGCGGGTACCGATGCTGCTGCTGCTGTAGCGCCGTCTGTTGACACCACTACTTACAGTGAGATTGCTCGTTTCCGTTGCACCACACAAGCTGCTGGTATTGACAACACGCCCCAAGTAGATGCCAACGCCATTATGCCGTTTACACAAACAGCATACATTGGTGAGTTGACACCTTCTGTCATTACCTTCCGCCAATTGGCTCCGCTGATGCGTATGGACCTTGCGGTTCTGGCACCGGCATACCGTTGGATGGTCTTGATGTATGGTACGCCGATCCTCTATGCTCCGGCTAAGTGGGTCCGTCTGACCAATATTGGTCGCCTAGGGTAAGAAAATAGAGTAACCTGGTTATGGGGGTATAAAAGCCCCTGTAACCAGTCACTAAAGGGACTGATTATGGCTTTGAATTTGAGAGCGCAAGCTTATTTGGCTAGGATGGCCCGAAAAATGGGCATTACGTCCCCAGTTATTCCTCCTCAACCGGAGCCGGTAACTGCAGAAGCTGCACCTGAAGTGGAAGAGGAAACTCCTCCGTCAGAGCCACAATCAGAACCTGAAGTGAAAGAAGAGCCTAAGAAAGCCGCTCCTAAGAAAGCTGCTTCGGCCTCAAAATCTGGAACACAAAAGACGACTTCTAAAAAGGGATCGTCTTCGAAAAAGAAATCTTCAAAGAAGTAGGAGACATCAATGGCCCTTCAATCTAAAACCTTACTCAATGATGTTGGTTCAGCAGTACTCGCTGAAACAGTTTCACAACTCAATCGTGCTTCCGGTTATGTAGCTGGTCCCCCTATGAATAATACTGGTGGGGGTTTGACAGTAAATGCTACCTGGATTCCTGCTGAAGACGTACTTGTTACAGATATTCAGTTCCTTACTGTGGGTGTTACGGATCACCTTGATGATGAGCTAGAAGTACGTGTCGGTAATGACGTTCTTTTTGCAAATAATGCAGCGGTTTTTGTGGGACCGGCGAGTTTTGCTGCCGACAATTTAGCAGCGGGTGTTCATAGCCTCGCTTCTGGTGCCATCGCTGGCACAGTGACCGCATGGTCCCCTGTGACCGTGACTGCTGGCACCCGCCTTTGGTTCCAGTTTGATGTTGATGCGGGAAGTAATCAGACACTTTTGGACGGTATTACGTTTACTTACCGCCCTGTGAAAGATGCACTTACGTTGGATCCAGCATTTACGCCAGCTATGACGAACTTCAAAGTGTCGGCACGGTAAAAAATTGATGAATTCCCCATGGAAACCCCTTGAATCCTCTATAAACATCCTCGGCTTTATCTATCTCATCTAACTCGTAGGGTCGCAATGACCCGGTAACATATTGAACTTTTGAAATAAGGATACGGTATGCGTCCAGGTAGACCTATACAGATGACTCTTAACATTGCCAATACGGTAGACGGGGCTGTTACTCTTGTTGATGCTGGCGGTAACATCATTGAGGATTTGCCTAACGGCATTGTTAATATTCCTAAGCATAAGCGGTTTATAGGTTCTCCTGGCGCACGGGCTCAGGATTTAGCAGGACCTAACTGGGCAGGTGGGCCTATTCTCACAGGACGTACTTACGATAGTCCTCGCAGTGGGGGGCGAACTCGTAGTATTTCTATTCGAAATATGCATACGGCTGATGCCCTCCAGGTTAGTTTTGATAGAGGGGTAAACTTCTTTACCTTATTGGGGGGAGCTACAGGAGGAGAGTCATTTGCCGATGAGGTTTCCCTCCAGTTCTTTAAAGTAAGACGGAGTACTTCTACTGGTGGTGTGATGCCTGTCGAAATCATGATTATATTGGTGTAGCCATGGGATTACCTAACGGAGTATTCGGAGATACGGGGTGGGTGAGTCGTGGTAGTGGGGGCGGCGGTGAGAGTACCGAGGTTGTAAAGGGCCTTGTAGATCTACTGCCCACGCCAACGGGTATTGATCTTCTTACCGCTGCGAATGCCTCTGCGGTGACGGAGATGACTCCTGGCTATTCGAACCGCTATTCATTAGATCTCAATGGTACTACTCAATATTTAACTACACCTACTGCGGCTGCTTTTGATTTTGAGTACGACTCTGCATTTAGCCTTTCAGGGTGGATAAAAACCACTGACGGGGGCTACGGTGGTATTATTGAAAAGATGAGTACCTGGACAGGGACTTGGACCAATGCTAAAGGGTGGGGGTTACTTATGACTGCCGGAAAACCGGGGTTTTGGCTCAACCACTCGTACCAAGTAAACGGGGTACAAGCTACCAGTACCGCCACATGCAACGATGGGAATTGGCACCATGTAGCGTGCGCCAAATCAACAGGTACTGGCCTGTCGGACATTACAATTTGGATTGATGGGGTCGCTCAGACCACTACTAACTGGTTCGGCGCTCCGAATCCTAATTTAAGTGCGTCTATTGTGGTAACAGAGCCTGTCAGAATTGGTCCGATGTTAGGGGGATGGGCACTCTTAGGTGGAAATTTCGATGAAATTTCCGTGTGGAACAAAGAACTTTCCACTCCTGAAGTAGTAGAGATTTATAACTCTGGAAGTCCTCCTGACTTAGACACCCTGACCCCTGCTGCTAATTTAGTAGCGTGGTGGCGTATGGGAGACGTTTTGGGTGATAGCGCAGATGCGTCGGATCCAAGTGCCCGAATTTATGATGCGAAAAACAATTATGACATGACCCCAGTTCTTACGGTGGCCGGGGATATTGAAACTGATGTTCCATAAGGAAGAGAATCATGGCTGAGAAACATAAGATCTATAGTGCTGGTGGGGGAAAATGGAAGGACTACATGTATGCCATGTGGGACTTTGTTAACAATCAGCAGTCGGGAATAGTTCGTTTTGTAGATGATGGCGGAACCAAGTCGGTTTATCTAGGAGGAGCGTTCTGGGATGGAAGCGCCGTTCTGACGGCAGCTAGTTTTGGAGATGGATCTTACATTGTCATTGAGCCAGTTACTGCTTACCCTGGTGGAGGACGTTGGCAAGTTAGATTTACGTGCGTAGACCATGACGATACCAATGTATACGACTTTACAGCTAAAATGTCTTTTAGTGGTGGCTGGGATAGTACGACAAATGTAGATTTTGCTAGTGTAGCTACTGCCGTTACTGATGCAGAGAATGTAATGAAAGATTCTGTGAATGCAGCCGATAGCATCTACATCAGTTGTTCGGACAGTGATACTTACACGAATGGCGCTGGGTCTCAGAAGTACACTTATTTTCGATTTTTGAATTGGGACCAAAGTCAGACTGATGATGCGAAAAAATTTCAAGGTGCCTATACGGGGGGGTATGTTCCTGCTGATGTAAATGGAGACACCAAACCTTCGGTGTTGATGTGTAGGTATGCAACAGTTTTAAACACAGGGTATTCGTGGGGAGAGAGAACTGCTACAGAAGATTATTGTTTACTTCCAGGAGATTATGCCCACACATCGGGGGCCGGGGTAAACGCTGGATTTGCAGGGACTGGTGATACTACAGGGGTGCCTTATTACTCACATTCTAAGTTGGGCCAATGGGTTAATGCACCCTGTTTACTTACAGACGAGACCGCAAAGGCGGTCATGGGATCTTTTGGTAAGTATACAATGCTACATGGGCACGAGGGCCGAGCTTCGGGCGCGACGGATAGCGCCTTAGAGTATATGGTTTCGGGAGCTTTGATGTTACGATGGAAGCCTAGCGCATAGAGGAAGTTGGTAGTATGAGTGATGCAAATGGTTTTTTCAGTAAAGTAAAGTCGAATTGGGGAGTAATTGTTACTCTCTGTGGTCTTTTTGCTTGGATTATCGCGCAAGTAATTAATGTTACTTATTCTGTGAGCGCGGCTAATGCCTCAATTGATAACAACAAGAAAGATATTGAAGTTACTCAAACCCAAATGGTTGAGCATAAAAGCTCTGAGACAGGCCATTACAAGTTGTCAGAGCGGATGATAAAAGTTGAAACTGAAGTTAATCATATCAACACCACTCAGACGACTAATTTTAAAGATATAAAAGACCAGCTAAAAGTAATTCAACAAGATGTAAAGGAATTGAGGAAACAATAGTGGGAACAACCGTACAGGTTGAGCAAGGTCGGTGGTCTTATCTAGACGCTCGTCTTTTTGTGGCAGGGCCAACTGCTCAGACAGGAGTTACTGCTGACGAGGTGCGCGTAGCTTACAAGAAGTACGGGGCGTTCTCCTTTAATGTTAAGCCTCTCAATGGGGCGCAAACCACTTTGGCCGCAAATGCCGATTTTGGGGATACTACCCTAACGCTCACTGATTCAGCTATTTTTCCTAGAGCGTCAGGATCTTTGATTTTAAACCCTGCGGGACCGGCTAGAGAGATTATTAATTTTACCTCGAATAATACGGCTACTGGTGTTCTAGCTGTACCTTTGGGAGTCCAGACAGCCGGTGTTCCTGCGTTTGCTGCTGGTACTGTAGTTCAGTTCTCCTACGCCACTTCCCTTACATTCCCGGTTTTAGCTGGTGAAACTGGCGCAGTGGTGGAAGATTCCTCTATTTTCCCCCCTGGATTTGGGCGTGTTCGTTTGTATGACGACGCAGGTCTGTCTGAAATCATTGAGCTTCAAGCCAATGTTACTAGTAGTAACGCCATCTCGTTTACGTCCGCCCTTGTAAACCCGTTTAGTGCAGGTGATAAGGTTGAGTTAGTAGAGTGGTACGAAGTAGATTCCAATAGTCCTGGTGGCTATTACTCTATCTTGCTTAACCCAACTGAACTCAACACTCTAGATCAGTTTCTTTATACAATTGAGCGGTATGGGGTTGCTGGTCCCGCTATTCTTGACTTTGATAGAACAGTTGACGTCGTCGTTGCCACATCTGCTCCTACAGAAAGTGCTCCTGTTGTTGCAACCTGTGTCATCAAAGATCACTTGTTAGATCTAAGTGGTGCTGCGGTTGAGAACGAGGGTGTTTATGCACGATTACTTGCGTTGCCTGCCCTTATTGTAGGGGTGGGTGTAGAAGACCGGATTGTGTCTGCTAAAACAGATGCGAACGGATTTTTCCAACTTACATTAGTTCAGGGAGCAACAGTTGATATCATTATCCCATCGACTGGATATCGACGGACAATTGTTGTTCCATCAACAACTTTTGCCAATCTCTTTGAGATCAGCTAATGCCCGTAACGAATATATTATCAGTTGAGGTGGATAAAGAGGAATACAGCAGATTCGAAGAAGAAAATGCTGTTATCCGAGTGCAGTTTTTTGTCACCGGTAACACCGACACTGTTACGTTAGAGCTTCGTAAGGCTCGTAGATCTAGAAATGTCACTGTAGCTACAATAACGGTACCTATTGATGCTACCTCGACGACGACAACACCCCATTACGGCTATATAGATTTACGCACGGCTCCTGTGTCTTCTCCAGATTTAGTGTCTTTGATTCGAAGAGGTAAATATTTTATTCGCGCTTCCGCTGATAGTGGTGTTGTTGCAACTACTGTTGCTGCTAATGCAGCAGCCCTTACTTCGTCGCTTAGTGTGGTCACTCCTGCGCTTCCTGCTGTTCTCCCCCTTGCAGGCGAAATCGATGTAGACCCTGGTACCACTAGAGCGGAGACTTTAGACTACACAGCACTGGCTGTAGTGGGGCCTGATTCGGTCCTTACACTTACTACCTCACTCAAGTACCAGCATTTTTTAGGGGAAGTGGTTACTTTGAACACCATCTTTCTTGAGTCTGCTGATTTTGAGATCAATATTGTAACAGCAGATAAGATGAAGAAGACGGTTCTGTTTGGGATCGACTTGCAGTCATCGGACTTACGAACACCTAAGTTTCAGCCTCGACAAATTACCGGCGTTACCATCATAGAGGTGAGTAGAAATCACTCTTTGAGTTGGTTTCCTTTAAATTACGTTGTTGATACCGCAGGAAATAGATTTTTATCTTGGGATAATGGGGAGCTTATCCCTGTAACTCAACTCTATAAAGAGTATGTGCTTCCAACTCAAGGTCCCGGCGCTGAGTTTGTACAAGTTAAATTAGACTGGTATTCCCTTCCCGCTGCAAATGTCTCTGAGAGCTTATTTATTGATGAATTGAAGCTCCAGGATCGAGAGATTAGGCGGTATGTGCGTGACATTTGTGACCAACTAGAGAGTAGCTTGCTCCAGGTGTACTTAGAGCCAACGATGCTCATCACAGATGTAGACCCATCTACGCTTTCGTTCTCTGGGTCGAGTGGCGAACTCATTATTGATGACGATTTTGACTTTATTAAGAGTCCTGTAAGCTTTTATCCAAGGCGAGAAGGTCAATGGATCTCCATCCAGTTCCCCTTTCCACAGGTAATTAGAGTAGATCAGCTTTTCGGGGCTGTAGCCAATACCCGAGTGGTACAAATTAATCCTGAGTGGATTGAAGTGGCTTCAAATAATGGTTTTACACAGTTAGTGCCGTTCAATACTGAACTTGCTTTTGACTTTGTAGGTCTTATTTGGATTGAGGCCCTTCATAACGCAGTACCTATCCCTAACTTTTGGCACTATAATATGCTCACAGGCATTCGAGATGCCCCCGGTGATATTTTAGAGCTTATTACTAAAGCAGCAGCCATTCCGATCCTGACCGTTGCTGGACAAGCCTTTAGAGGTGGCTTTAGTAGCCAGTCGATTTCTAGAGATGGTGTGAGTGAATCCGTATCATACACTTCAAGTGCTATTTACGGCATTTATTCTGCTACTATTGAAGAGTATAAGACCTGGATTAAGGAAAACTTAGTGGGGATTCGAAGTAGGTACCGAGGACCTACTTTGATTACAATGTAATGACTAAAGGTATTGCCCGACGACTGAATCTTCAGACTGGTTTAGGCGTAAGTTGGTCTGATAACTTCAAATTCCAAGATGGAATCATTGCCAACAGAGGGCAAGTCATTGTCCATGAGGTGGGAGTGTCGTGCACTTGCCGCTCAGGGGATATACGAGAC
>Ga0098040_1000683_pt1 | contig 15391 bp, 6 predicted proteins | sample 7_EtaG_FD_75065 | JGI IMG/M metagenome (GOLD analysis project Ga0098040, IMG submission 75065) | Marine viral communities from the Subarctic Pacific Ocean - 7_ETSP_OMZ_AT15161 metaG | ecosystem: Environmental > Aquatic > Marine > Oceanic | place: Pacific Ocean | collected 2015-01-08
AAATGGGAGAGACCCGATAATATATTAAATAATTGGAGAGTTACAAAAACATGTTTACGATTAGGTAGTAGAATTATTGGTAAATGTATGATGGGCTCAACTTCAAACGCACTAGATAAAGGTGGAGACAATTTTAAGAAACTATATAACGCATCAGATGTCACAAAGAGAAATCGAAATGGCCAAACGAAGTCTGGTTTATATTCTCTGTTTATCCCAATGGAATGGAACTACGAAGGATTTATTGATGAGCACGGAGTTCCAGTTTTTGATACACCAGACCACGATGTGCTCGGCCCAGATGGTGAATTAATAGATGTAGGAATTGTAGAACATTGGCAGAATGAAGCTGATGGTTTAAAAGGTGATCATGACGCTTTAAATGAATTCTATAGACAATTTCCTAAAACTACTGAACACGCGTTTAGAGATGAAGCTAAAGGTAGTATTTTCAATTTAGTTAAGATATATGAACAGATAGATTATAATGATGAAATGTCTAGAACCCTTGGAGTTACTAAAGGTAATTTCCAATGGGTGAATGGAGTAAAAGATACGCAAGTTATATTTTACCCAGATCAACAAGGTAGATTTAAAGTCAGTTGGGTTCCAAAAACTGAATTACAAAACAGAGTGGTACTTAAAAATGGTATAAAATATCCTGGTAATGAACACATGGGAGCGTTTGGTTGCGATTCTTATGATATATCAGGGACCGTAGATGGACAAGGTTCTAAAGGAGCATTACACGGCTTAACCAGGTTTAGTATGGAGGACGCTCCTGCGAACAGCTTCTTTTTAGAATATCTATCAAGACCACCTACGGCTGAAATGTTTTTTGAAGATGTTTTAATGGCGCTAGTATTTTATGGTATGCCTATACTCGCAGAGAACAATAAACCTAGATTACTTTATTATTTAAGACGAAGAGGGTATAGAGGGTTTAGTATGAACAGGCCAGATAAGATATGGAACAAACTGTCTGTAGCAGAAAAAGAAGTTGGAGGAATTCCTAACTCTAGTGAAGATATAAAGCAAGCCCATGCTGCTGCTATTGAAATGTATATACAAGATCATGTGGGCATGAAACAAGATGGAACATTTGGAGACTTATATTTTAATGAACTATTAAATGATTGGACTAGATTTGATATAAACAAACGTACAAAGTTTGATGCGTCTATTAGTTCAGGTTTAGCAATTATGGCAAATAATAGGCATTTATATGCTCCAAACGCAAAAATAGAAAAACCAAAATTAAACATAAGCATTGCTAAATATTCAAATAAAGGTAGTATGTCTAAAATAATTAAAAATTAAGTATGGCTGAGTCAGTTGTAAAAAGTTATTTCCCAAGTCAAGTAGTTACTGATGCTGAAAAGTTAAGTTACGATTACGGGTTAAAAGTTGCTAAAGCTATAGAAGCAGAGTGGTTTCATAATGATAGACACGGTAACAGATATAAAACACATAAAAATAATTTCCATAATTTAAGATTGTACGCTAGAGGTGAACAATCTATCCAAAAGTATAAGGATGAGTTATCAATTAATGGTGATTTGTCCTATCTTAATTTAGATTGGAAGCCAGTTCCAATTATTTCTAAATTTGTAGATATAGTAGTTAATGGTATTGCTGAGAGAACTTACGATATAAAGGCGTATTCTCAAGATCCATTTAGCGCACAAGAAAGGACAAACTATATGGAGAATATGTTAGCTGATATAAAAGGTAAACAATTTTCTGACTTTGTAAAGAATGAGACTGGTGTAAATCTTAGAAAAACAGACGAAAGTATTGAACTACCTGGTTCAGAAGACGAGTTGGCGTTGCATATGCAATTAGATTATAAACAAGGAATTGAATTAGCCGAAGAACAAGCTATAAACGTATTGTTAGATGGTAGTAATTATGAAATTATTAAAAAACGATTCTTTTATGATCTTACGGTTTTAGGTATTGGAGCTGTTAAAACTTCATTTAACACATCAGAAGGAGTAGTTGTTGATTATGTCGATCCTGCTAACCTTGTTTATTCACATACAGATTCCCCTTACTTTGATGATATTTATTACGTTGGCGAAGTAAAGAGTATTCCAATAAATGAATTAGTAAAGCAGTTCCCACATCTAGAACATGAAGATTTAGAAGAGATAGTTCAGCAAGCAGGGCGAGCGCATAATCTCAATACACATAGTAATCTTGATACTGAAGATAATAATAAAATTCAAGTTTTATACTTCAATTATAAAACGTACATGAATGAAGTTTATAAGGTAAAAGAAATAGGTACAGGTGCTGATAAAATTATACCTAAAGATGATAGTTTTAATCCACCATCAGATAAAGAAGGTGGATATTCAAGATTGTTACGATCTATAGAGTGTATATACGAAGGGGCTTTAATTCTTGGCACGAACAAGTTGCTTCAATGGGAAATGGCTAGAAATATGCTAAGACCAAAAAGTAACTTTACAAAAGTTAAAATGAATTATGCTATTGTTGCGCCTAGAATGTATGATGGTAAGATAGATTCTTTAGTAAAACGTATTACAGGTTTTGCAGACATGATCCAACTAACGCATTTGAAACTACAACAAGTAATGTCAAGAATGGTACCTGATGGAGTGTATCTTGACGCTGATGGTTTAGCTGAAGTAGATTTAGGTAATGGAACGAACTATAATCCACAAGAAGCTTTAAATATGTTTTTCCAAACTGGATCAGTTATTGGACGAAGTTTTACTAGTGAGGGTGATATGAATCCAGGTAAAGTACCTATTCAAGAAATACAAAGCGGAAGTGGTGGTAACAAAATACAAGCCCTAATCACAAATTATAATTATTACATGCAAATGATAAGGGATTGCACTGGATTAAACGAAGCTAGAGATGGTAGTTTACCAGATAAATACGCTTTAGTGGGTGTTCAAAAATTAGCAGCAGCAAATTCTAATACTGCTACAAGACATATACTACAATCAGGTTTATTTTTAACAGCTGAAATAGCAGAATGTTTATCACTTAGAATATCAGATATTATAGATTATTCACCAGCGGCAGAAGCTTTTATACAAGCAATTGGAGCACACAACGTCGCTACATTAGATGAAATAAAAAATCTTAATTTATATGATTTTGGTATATTTATAGAGTTACATCCAGATGAAGAAGAAAAAATGATGTTAGAAAACAACATACAAATGGCTTTACAACAGGAAAGTATAGAGTTAGAAGATGCTATTGACGTAAGAGAAATAAGAAATGTTAGGTTAGCTAATCAAGTTTTAAAAATAAGGAGGAAAAAGAAAATAGCAAGAGATCAAGTACTTCAACAACAAAATATACAAGCACAAGCAGATGCTAATATGCAAACACAACAAGCGTCTGCTGAATTAGAGATGCAAAAAGAACAAGGCGTAGCACAATCAAAAATAAGTATTGACAATAACAAAGCACAATTAGATAGTCAAAAACTAATGTTAGAAGCTGATCTTAAAAAACAATTAATGGCTGAGGAATTCCAGTACAACATGCAACTAAAGGGATTAGAAACAGACGGTCAAAAAACTAAAGAGAAAGAAAAAGAAGATAGAAAAGATCATAGAACAAAGATACAAGCAACACAACAATCAGAGTTGATTGATCAAAGAAACAAAGACAAACCACCTAAAAATTTTGAATCTGCAGGTAATGATACAATTAGCGGCGATTTCGATTTAGGTGCATTTGAACCAAGGTAAATTTATTAACTATTATTATATTATATTATGGCAAAAAAGAAAAAAGAAGAGGTAGTAGAACAGACTACCGAGCAACCAAAAGTAGACGATACAGTCGAAAAAATTAAAGTGAAAAAACCATCAATGAAGAAATTCAGTAATGATCCTGATGGTGTAACAAAAGTAGATTTAAGTAAACCGTCAAAAACAGAAGATGAACAACCAACTGATAACACAAAAACCGAGGAAGTTCAAGAAGAGGTTGTTGAAGAAACGACTGATAAAGAAGAGGTTGTTGAGCAATCTACAGAAGAAGATACTGAAACACCTGTTTTAGAAGAAATCACTAATGAAGAAGTTGAAGAAGTTCAAGAACAGATAGAAGAAGTTATAGCTGAAGCAGAAGCAACTGGAAAACCTATACCAGAAAATATCCAGAAATTAATGGATTTCATGGAAGATACTGGTGGTGATATACATGACTATGTAAAACTTAATCAAGATTACGGTGGTCTAAATGATGAGGATTTATTAAAAGAGTACTACACTCAAACAAAACCTCATTTAAACACAGAAGAAATTAACTTCCTTATGGAAGACACGTTCTCTTACGACGAAGAGATGGATGACGAAAGAGATATACGTAGAAAAAAATTAGCGTTAAAAGAGCAAGTTGCCAGCGCTAAAGCCCACCTGGACGGGCAAAAGTCCAAATACTATGAAGATATTAAAGCTGGTAGTAAGTTAACTACAGAACAACAAAAAGCAGTTGATTTCTTTAATAGATACAACAAAGAATCTGAGGAAAATCAGAGAACAGCACAAGCACAATCTAAAAATTTCGTACAGAAAACTGAACAAGTTTTTAACGATAAATTCAAAGGTTTTGAATATAACATCGGGGATAAGAAATTTAGATTCAATATTAAAAATGCGAATGAAGTAAAGGAATCTCAAAGCGATATCAATAATTTTGTCCAAAAGTTTTTGAACAAGAAGAATATGATGGAAGATGCTAAGAGTTACCATAAATCTTTATTTACAGGAATGAATGCTGACGCTGTTGCTAATCACTTTTATGAACAAGGAAAAGCAGATGCTATGAAAGATAGTGTTGCTAAAGCCAAAAATGTGAATATGAATCCAAGACAAGCTCATGGTGAAGTTGAAGCAGGTGGTATTAAAGTAAGAGTATTAGGTGAAAATTCCAATGATTTTAAGTTTAAAATTAAACAAAAATAACAATTTAAAATTACAAAATTATGGCAATTACTGCAGGTAATAATTTGAATAGTGTTCCAGCTCAACAGCAACAAACTCTATCTACAAATTATTTAGATCTAGCTACGGGTAGTGCAAACACTCTTGGCTGGGCACAACAATATGTACCAGACCTAATGGAACAAGAAGCTGAAGTTTTCGGACCGAGAACTATTTCAGGGTTTCTTTCACAAGTTGGGGCTGAAGAGGCTATGGCGGCTGATCAAGTCGTGTGGTCTGAACAAGGTAGATTACATCTTTCTTATAAAGGTAAATTTACGGATACTACTTCATTTTTAGTACAGCAAGATATGGACGGTGCTATTAAAACTGCCGCTGGTATCTCAAACGGTTTAACTGGTGTTAAACACGGTATTAGACTTAACGATACTGTTATTGTATCTGATGCGACTAACGGCGTTGTAAAATGTTTAGTTACTGGTATTTCAACTGATGACATTACTTTAGCGCCTTATGGAGGCGCTGCGGTTACTGGAACAACTTCAAACTACACTAGTACTATATTAGTTTATGGTTCTGAATACGCGAAAGGTGTTGGTTATGAACAAAAGGGTGGTACACGTACTGATACTAGAGGTGCTAACGAACCTCAGTTCAAATCATTTACAAACAAACCAATCATTATAAAAGATTACTACGAAGTGTCAGGTTCTGATACAGCTAGAATTGGTTGGGTTGAAGTTACTTCTGAAGGTGGAGGTGCTGGATACTTATGGTATCTAAAAGCTGAAGCTGATACAAGAGCTCGTTTTACTGATTATTTAGAAATGGCAATGTTAGAAGGTGAAGTTGGTTTGGATTCAACTGCTGAAACCGGAGTCGATGACTTTCTTTATGGAGCAGATGGTGGTGAAAAAGTTGGTACTGAAGGTTTATTTGCCGCTATTGAAAGTAGAGGTAATTTAACTTCAGGTGTAACTGGTGTAAACGCAGCTACTGATTTAGCTGAATTTGATGCTATCTTAGCTGAGTTTGATAAGCAAGGTGCTATTGAAGAAAATATGATGTTTGTTAACAGAGCTACTTCGCTAGCGATGGATGACATGTTAGCTTCAATGAATTCTTATGGAGCTGGTGGTACTTCTTATGGAGTATTCAACAACTCAGAAGATATGGCACTTAATTTAGGTTTCTCAGGATTCCGTAGAGGTTCTTATGATTTCTACAAATCAGATTTCAGATATCTAAATGATTTAGCTACTAGAGGCGGTATTAACGCTACTGCTGGCGCTAACGCGATTAGAGGTGTCATGGTACCAGCTGGTACATCTTCAGTTTATGATCAAATGTTAGGGAAAAATCTAAAACGTCCTTTCTTACATGTGCGTTATAGAGCTTCTCAAACTGATGACAGACGAATGAAATCATGGGTTACTGGTTCGGTTGGTGCTGCTACATCAGCATTAGATGCGATGCAGATACACATGTTATCTGAAAGATGTTTGATTACACAAGGTGCTAACAATTTCATGTTAATGAAATAAGCATTTATTACTTTAAAAGAACCGGGGTTTCGACCTCGGTCCTTTTATTTTTATTAATTTTATTATATATTATATTATGACAAAGAAAACAAAAAAAGTTGAAGTGGAAGAACTTCAAGTTCAAGACGTGGTAGAAATACCACCGGTTGTAGAACAACCAAAAGTAAGAGAAAGAGTAAAACCAAAAAATGAATGGGAGATAAAAGATAGAATGTACACTCTAAAAGGCAGTAAAAAACCGCTTTCTAGATCTATAAAATCTGCTAATATTTATTGGTTTGATGAAGAAAAAGGTTATGAGAGAGAACTTAAATATTGTCAAAATCAAAAAACTCCCTTTGTAGATGAAATGAAAGGAGATCAAAGGTTAGAGCATATTATATTTAGAAATGGATCACTATTTGTAGAAAAAGAACAAACAACGTTACAAAAACTATTGTCGTTGTATCATCCTCATAAAGATAGCATATATGAAGAATTTATGCCAGCAAAAATAGCTGCTGATGAGATTGATATTTTAGAGCAACAAGTTGAAGCTTTAGTTGCTGCTAGAAATATAGATATTGATATGGCAGAAGCTATTATGCGTGTAGAGAAAGGTTCTGAGGTATCTACGTTGAGTTCTAAGGAGCTTAGACGTGATTTACTAGTATTTGCTAGAAATAACCCTAAACTCTTCTTAGAGTTAGCAGATGATGAAAACGTAATGCTAAGGAATTTTGGTATTAGAGCTGTAGAAGCTGGAATATTAAGATTATCTTCTGATCAAAGAAACTTCTTATGGGGTAGTAATGGAAGAAAGTTAATGGTTATACCATTTGACGAACATCCTTATACTGCTTTAGCTCATTGGTTTAAAACTGACGAAGGAATGGAGATTTACTCCAATATAGAAAAACGATTAAATTCGTAACAACCTTATAGTAGAGCAACCACTCTATGAAAGGGTGGTTGCGTTACTATAAATTAAAAAAAATTATGGCGATAAGTATAGATAGAGTATATCAAACAGTATTAGCTATAGCTAATAAAGAACAAAACGGTTATATAACTCCACAAGAGTTTAACTTATTTGCTAATAGAGCTCAGATGGAAATATTTGAGCAATATTTTTATGATATTGCACAGTTTAGTAGAACACCCGGCACTAGTCATGATTATGCTGATGCATTAACTAATTTAGAAGAAAAAATAAGCTATTTTAAAAAGTGGAATCATAGTATAACTATCGGTAATACTCTTTTTGGTGACGCTGTATTACCAGATGACTTGTATAGACTAGGTAACGTATATTCTAATAATTGGAAAAAAGCAGAACCTATAAGTAGAGGCACACAACAACAATATTATAATAGGAACCCTTTAACAAAGGGAGATTTAGAACGTCCATTTTACACAAGAAAGAGTGATACTAATATTCAATTTTATCCATACGCAGCTGCACCACCAAACGATGTAATATATATAGATTACATAAAAAAGCCCGTAACTGTAAAATGGGGTTATATTGTTGTTAATGATGAAGCGTTGTACGATTCTAGTAATTCTGTAGATTTTGAAATGCATTTATCAGAAGAAGTGGAACTTGTATCAAAGATATTGTTTTTATCAGGTATAACCTTAAATAAACCAGGACTATCTCAAGTAGCGAAATCAGAAGAAGTAAGTAAAATTCAACAAGAAAAACAATAATAAATGGGATTATTAAACAATATATCACAAGCAGAGTACTATCTTGATAGCGGTAGTTGGGGAAAGTACCAATTTACATCATTAGATGATATTATATCTGGATTTATAATATCTCATGTTGGTAATGATAAAGTTATAAGTAGTATTAAAAGAGCTGATGTGCAGTATCACGCTAAACGTGGATTACAAGAATTAAATTTTGATACTTTAAAATCTATTAAATCACAAGAATTAGAAATACCAGCTTCATTAACAATGGTTCTACCACAAGATTATGTTAACTATGTTAAGTTAGTTTGGAGTGATTCCGCTGGTATTGAGCATAATATTTATCCTACTTCTAAAACATCTAATCCAATAGCAATAAATCAAGATCCTTCTGGAGATATTTTTGAAGAAATTTTAACAAATAATAGTTTTGGTAGCGATTTAAGTGATTGGACAGTATCTAGTAACAATCCAGCAAATAATTCAACTAATCCTAGCGCGGCACCATATACTTGGAATAGTAGTGGGTATGTTGACGCTGACGCTGGACGATATAAAAAAATCTACCAATCATCAACTGATATACTAGCTGGGCGTACTTATAGAGTTTCTTATGATCTTACTCTTGTACAAGGGTCTGTTCAAGTTATACTTATAGCTGACGATGGAACTGCTACTGAAGCAACGTATAAGAGTGGACAAGTACAAGATACGGTTGGTAGTTATACGGTTACTCAAGATATTACAGTAAACCATACGTCAACTGCAAGTTGGGCTATTGGAATGTGGAACAATAATGTAAATTTTAGTTTTGATAGTCGCCACGCCACAGATAATTTTATTGGTACAATAGATAATGTAACTTGCCATGATATTGAATTAACTACACAGGTTGAATCAGATACATGGAGCGCTTACAAAGGTGCTACTCCGTCTGAAAATACTACTAATAATTATATAGATGATAAATATTGGCCAATGGACGGATCAAGATATGGATTAGATCCTCAACACGCCCAAGCTAATGGTTCGTTTTACATAGATCAAAATACTGGAAAAGTACACTTTAGTTCTAATATATCTGGGAAAACTGTTACACTAAAATACATTAGCGATGGTTTAGGTACAGATGAAGAAATGGTTGTTCATAAATTTGCAGAGGAGGCTTTGTACAAACATATAGCTTATGGTATACTATCTACTAGAACGAACACACCAGAGTATATTGTGCGAAGATTTAAAAGAGAAAAATTTACAGAAACAAGAAAAGCAAAATTAAGACTATCTAATTTAAAGCTAGAAGAATTAACTCAAATATTACGAGGTAAGTCTAAACATATAAAACACTAGTACATGACCGTATTAAAGCGTAATTTTATAAAAGGTCGAATGAATAAAGACCTTGATGAAAGATTAGTACCTGATGGCGAATATAGAGACGCGTTAAACGTTGAAATTTTGACTTCTGAGGGCTCTGATATTGGTTCACTACAAACTTCATTAGGTAATAATAAACTGTCTACAATAACTTTACCAGGACAAGAATGTGTTGGATCTATTGCTGATGAAAAGAATAATAAAATATATTGGTTTATTGCTGGTAATAGTCTTTCTATAAAATTACATCCTGATAATAATATTCATGAGGTACATCAAGATGCAATATTAGAATATGATATATTAACTGATACTATTACACCTGTTTTAGTAGACAACTACGCGGTACAAACCACTTTAGAAGATGGAACAACTGCTGGTAATTATGGTTATACTACACTTATACCAATGAAAGATGTTGGTGGAATGCGACCTGGTATGAAACTGAAAGTATATGATAGTTCTGGTGATTTAATAAACCCTGATTTTCTTGGTATAGCTGGACAGCATGCTCCAAGTAGCAATTACACTGTCTCACAAGATATAATTACAATGGGAGTATTTAGCACCCCAACTGTAAAAACAAATTTAGACTTTACCCTAACCGCGGGTGAAGAAGATAAATTAACCTTAATTTTTGAATCATCTAGAGTCCTTAATTTCGATAAATCTAGAATGATAACAGGTATTAATCTTATTGATGGAATGTTATTTTGGACAGATAATAGTTCAGAACCTAAAAAAATTAATATACAACGATGCAAGGAAGGTAATGATAACACCTTATTTATCCATCCACACCAATATCCTAGTAATAATTTAAATAGTACAGCTTTTATTGTTGATGGAGCTCCTATAGCAATACATCGGATACAAGATGTTAATATTAACTACCCATATGGTTATCCTAAAATAATATCAGAAGAAGATATAACAGTAATAAAAAAATCCCCAACAACTCCACCTACTTTAACATTAAATAATTGGCTAGGTAGAGATTCCAGTTTTAACGGTACTTTTGTAAAAAACCCTGGTAGTAATAATGCGCCAGAACCTTTAATTGTTGGAGAGACAAAATCAGTTACTTTAGATCAATCAAGTATAAGATATCCAGTTGGTAGAATATTATTAAGTCAACAAGCTAGTATTAATAACGGTGTAGTTGATGAGAATAATTATAGTGTAAAAGCTAAAGTTGTATCTGGTGCACCTCAAATTACTACACCCGCTTCTTGGACTTTAACTGGAGGTACTACAGTGGCTAATGTTAGTGTTCCTCCAACCGTCAACTATGCGCCTCCTTGGAATATAATACATTACGCAAACCGTATGTTAATCTATTCCCCTAACACTTCAATTGTACCAGGACAATTAGTTTGTGATAGTAATGGAAATCCTATACAGAATCTAATGCCTGGAGCTCCACCAGAAATTTTTGTAGAATCGGTTTTACAATTCGGAAGTGGTCTTCCACAAGTTGTTATGTTAACAGGTAATAATTTAAATTGGCAACCAGGAGGTGCAACTTACGCTGCTACTATTCCATCAGGAGCATACGTAGATGTACAGTTTCAAGTTTATACACCACCTATCGTAACAACTGATCACCATTGGTTAAAAATACTAGAGATTCATGGCGTTACAACTACTGCTGATGAAACTTGGAATATCATAGAAAATCCACACGATAAGATATTTGAACATAAATTCCCTAGATTTGCTTACAGATATAAATATGAAGATGGAGAGTATTCTGCAATGTCACCATTTTCAGATATCGCATTCTTACCACACGAAAACGGTTTCGATTACCATCCAAAAAAAGGATATAATTTAGGAATGACTAATGGATTGGTTAATTTAGTAGTTGGATCGTGGAACCCAAAAGACAGGCCATTAGAAGTTAAGGAAATACAAGTATTATATAAACAATCTAATTCACCTAATATATACGCGGTACAAAACTTTAAGCGTAATGATTGGGAGTGGAATCAAAGTATTTATAGTAAAGGTATTGATACTAAAAACAATGGTTATCTATCGATTAATTCAGAGATGATACATCATGCTATTGAATCAAACCAAATATTACGTCCTTGGGATAATGTCCCTAGAAAAGCTTTAGCACAAGAGATCACAGGTAATAGACTTGTGTATGGTAATTATTTACAAAATTATGACCAAGAAATAGATAATGTTAGTATTGAAGCAACTATACAAAGCCAACCAATAACAGGTGTTTCACATAGAACTGGTAATTCAACAGCGGAAAAATCACTAAAATCTTTTAGAGAATATCAAGTAGGTGTTGTTTATAGAGACGGGTACGGTAGAGAAGCTCCAGTATTATCACCAAGTAGCGGCCCTGTTAAAATACAAAAAGATTTCTCTAGGTACTCTAATATTATAGAAGCAAAAATAAATCATCCTCCACCGTCTTGGGCAACATCGTTCAAGTATTTCGTAAAAGAAACTTCCAATCAATATTATAATCTAGCTATAGATAGATATTACGATGCTGATGATGAGTCTATTTGGTTGTCTTTTCCATCAGAAGATAGGAATAAGATTGACGACGATACAACTATAATACTAAAAAAAGGTCATGATGAAGATAGAAATATTATAGTTCCCCAAGAAAAGTTTAAAGTTTTATCTATTAAAAATGAAGCTCCAGAATTTATAAAAGTAACTCGACAACAAATAGGATCACTTCAAACTGGTACACAACAATCTGTAACTTCAGGATCGTTTTTTAAATCTCCAGGAGGTAATATAGGTTTACCATTGAACGGTATTAATTATTTTTATATTGATATCGCAGATCATTTAGGTGGTATTAACAACGATATACCAATACCTGGTTGGGAAGGAAGTCCTTTTGCATATCTTCAAACAAGGGCAAATAATGGTGTTTTTGAAAATCGTTTAACTACAAATGTTTCCTATCAAGTTAGGTTTAAAACATCCCAGGCTGTATCTGGTTTACAAGGAAAAACAAAATGGTATGACGTTTCTTCAATAACATATTCTTCAGTAAATGAGATGGAAATACATACTGCAGAAGATTTTGAAGATGATATTGAAATTTTACGCACAGATCCTGATGCTGATCCTATTCATGTAGGTGTTATTAGGAGTGGTATTGAAATAGAATTCGCAAGGTTGTCGACAATTAATAGAGCTGAATTTGAAGGAAGATTTTTTGTAAAAGTACATAAGAGTTCAACTATAACTAACCATATATTAACAACATCAACTGAAGAAGATGTTGTTGTTCGATCTCAAGCCACTAGATGGGCCGCTAGGAGTAGCACAAAAGATAATGATAGTAATCCAGAAAGTACCCCAAAATATGTACTTAGATATAATCCACATGAATTCACAGCATCCTCCTTTAGTTACATCACATACGCACCAAGAGTTGTTGGTATCGTTGAAGAAGATGGCAGTGGGCAGAATGAGGTAACATACTTTAACGGGCCAAACACCTCTAGTTATACTGATTCTCAAACAGGTTTAGAATTGCACGTAGGAACTGGTATCAATTCTGGTCCAAGGACTTCAAGTCTTGGTACGGGTGGAAATGGAACTTTTTTTGGTGCTACTACTGCTGGAGCAACACGTGTTACCCCTGGTACTGGTGTGTGGATAAATAAATGGGCAAGCACCACGGTATTAGGTAACGGTAGTGGAGGATATGATTATTGTCAACCTTGGCGACCAAGTGGTAGTTGGAATACGGTTATTACTAATTTTGGTAATATAGGAAGTCAAGTAACTCCAAGTGATACAAATTTAGCCGCGATATCTATAAACGGATTTTGGTTTATAGATCAGGAACCAACATACCAAGTTCTTACAGATGATAGTAACAAATACCAATATGTTAAAAATTCTTTAGGGTATAACGATCAAGACAACACAGAGTTTGGTGTAGTAAATAAACATTGGGAAGTTTTTTCTGACACAGGTATAGGCGCTGTAGCAGGTTCAAACCAAATGGATATTTCTTTTACAAGTTGGGTAATGGATCCTACAGATGAAGATGCTTTTAACGATCCAGGTAAATGGGATTTAGTAAGAGACTGCCCTAAAGCAAAACCGATGGTAGATCAATTGCAGCCAGGTAAAAAATTTAGGTGGGCAGAAGATCCACGTGATAATATTTATACTATACTATCAGTTGAAAAATCATACCATTTCAATTATGGTTATAATCCAGATCATGAAGAGAATAAAGTTGGTGAATGGAGAAACGCACATGATAATTGCGAACACCATAGAAAAAGAGCTAGATTTAGGTTAACACTAGATAAAACAATTGCACCACTTACTGATGATTATGTACCTACGAATCCACCAAACACTAGTGGTCCTAGTAGAGGAGGTACTGGTATGGAAAGTATGGCAAACGATAATATTAGGGCAACAATGATATTTATGGAAAATCGACTAGATGATTATGTTGAAATGGCAAGTAATCCCGCTATATTTGAAACAGAACCTAAAGAAGATCTTGGACTAGATATTTATCATGAAGTAGGTCAAGCGTTTCCTATTAAAATTACCACTGATACAAGTAACCAATATATAAAACCGGGTGCAACCCTCCCTTATATATTTGATGTTGCAGAACCTAAAAAAATCACTAGAAGGTTTGCGTTACTAGACGGTGGCCAACCAAGCATGCTAACATACTATCCTGCTGGACCTGGACGAGCTGGAGATGTTTTATTTATGGAAAGTAATGACGGTATTGAAATAGGTATGGCAGTATTTGGATCTGTTTATGAAAATAATGACCCTGCGGGTAATATTTTAGAAGACACATATCTTGGTATAGTTACACACTTAAATACTGGAAACACTTATTTAAACTACGAAAGAGTAAGGTTAGCCAATATATCGAATATGTATTCCCCAACATATACTGCAAGTATTGGGTCGACGCGTAAAATGCCTGTTCCAGATACAGATATGGTTTTTACTAACTTACCTGTTGTAGAAAGTGTTGAAGCTGAAACTGGTCCATATGAAAAATATGGAGACACGAAGTCGGTGAAAATTACGACATCTGTGCCTTTATCAGCATCAACGATAGGAACTAATCCATACATAGGCGACACTTTAACATTTAGGAATCCTGATGGCTATGAAGTTACAACTACACTCACTGAAACTAATACATCTCCTTGGGATGAAATATATGTAAGCCCTATAACTCATGGTCAAACACAACAACTACAATATTCCAATTGTCTTTCTTTCGGTAACGGTGTAGAATCTAATCGAATTAAAGATTTATACAATGAAGTTTTTATAGACAAAGGTGTTAAAGCTTCTACAACACTAGAACATCCATTTGAAGAAGACCATAGAAGTAACAGTTTAATTTTTTCTGGTATATATAATTCTATTAGTGAAACTAATAATTTAAATCAATTTATAGCAGCAGAAGATATTACAAAAAGTTTGAGTCCTACTTATGGTAGTTTACAAAAATTACATTCAAGAGATACAGATTTAATAGCATTGTGCGAAGATAAAGTATTAAAAATATTAGCAAATAAAGACGCTTTATACAATGCTGATGACACTAGGAATATAACAGCAAATCCTAATGTGCTTGGACAGTCTATACCGTTTATTGGTGAGTTTGGAATATCTAAAAATCCAGAATCATTTATTTCACGAGAGTTTAGAGCTTACTTTACAGACGCACAAAGAGGTGCTGTAATGAGATTATCAAGAGATGGTTTGACAGCTATATCAGAACATGGAATGAAGAGTTGGTTTAGGGATAATTTACCTAGTACTCAAAACCAAATAATACAAGACCCTTAC
>Ga0098040_1000690_pt1 | contig 15300 bp, 15 predicted proteins | sample 7_EtaG_FD_75065 | JGI IMG/M metagenome (GOLD analysis project Ga0098040, IMG submission 75065) | Marine viral communities from the Subarctic Pacific Ocean - 7_ETSP_OMZ_AT15161 metaG | ecosystem: Environmental > Aquatic > Marine > Oceanic | place: Pacific Ocean | collected 2015-01-08
AGGCATCATCGTTGAAGCCAAGCTCGATCGCGGTCGCGGTCCTGTCGGTACGGTGTTGGTCGAACGCGGCACGCTGAAAGTCGGCGATATCATCGTGGCGGGTGCTGAATGGGGTCGTGTGCGCGCCCTCATCAACGACCGTGGCGAGAATGTTCCCGAAGCCGGACCTTCGGTTCCCGTCGAGGTGCTTGGCCTTGGTGGTGCGCCGGAAGCGGGCGACGTGCTGGCGGTCGTTGAATCGGAAGCCCGTGCGCGTGAAGTTACCGACTATCGTCAGCGCATGAACCGCGACAAGCGTGTCGGCACGGGTGGGCGCACTTCGCTCGATCAGATGCTGACGCAGCTGAAAGAAAAGAATATTTCGGAGCTGCCGATCATCGTGAAGGCGGACGTGCAGGGTTCGGCGGAAGCCATCGTGCAGGCGCTCGACAAGCTCGGCACTGACGAGGTCAAGGCCCGCGTACTTCACGCAGGCGTTGGTGGCATCACCGAAAGCGATATCACGTTGGCGACGGCGTCCGGCGCGCCGGTGATCGGTTTCAATGTCCGCGCCAACACGCAGGCCCGCGATGCGGCCCGCAATGTTGGTGTCGAAATTCGTTATTACTCGGTCATCTATGACCTTGTGGACGATATCAAGGCCGCCATGTCCGGCATGCTTTCGCCGGAACTGCGCGAAACCTTCCTTGGTAATGCCGAGATACTGGAAATCTTCAATATTTCCAAGGTCGGCAAAATCGCCGGTTGCCGCGTCACCGAAGGTGTCGTGCGCCGCGGTTCTTCTGTCCGCCTGATCCGCGACGACGTTGTCGTGCACGAAGGCAAGCTTTCGACCCTGAAGCGTTTCAAGGACGAAGTGAAGGAAGTGCAGTCCGGTCAGGAATGTGGCATGGCCTTCGAAAGCTATCAGGACATGCGTCCCGGCGACGTCATCGAATGTTTCGATGTGGAAGTCGTCAAGCGTACGCTGGACTAGTCCCGGCGCGCCTCAAGTTTGCTGTCACCCCGGGATAGGCCCGGGGTGACAGTCCTTGTTTGTGGCCCTTGCAGAACCTCATGCGTAGACCAGACCCGAAGAAAGCCCGCCGCGCCGCACGCGGCCCCAGCCAGCGCCAGTTGCGCGGGGGCGAAGTCGTGCGCCGTGTGCTGGCCGAAATCGTCGGGCGCGGAGGTATCCGCGACCCTGAGCTGGCCGATGTGACGATCACCATTTCCGAAGTGCGCATGAGCAACGACATGCGCCACGCAACCTGCTTTGTCGCCCCGCTCGGCGGCGGCGATGCCGTGAAGCTTGCAGAGGCGCTGACGAGGGCCAAAGGCTATATCCGCAGTGAGCTCGGCAAGGAACTCACCTTCAAGTTCCTGCCTGACCTCACCTTTACTGCCGATCTTTCCTTCGACCAGGCCGAAGCCATCGAGCGTTTGCTGCATTCTCCGAAGGTTGCGCGCGACCTTGCACATGAGGATGAAGGTGACGACGAGGACGACGAGGACTGATGGGCCGTCGCAAGAAGGGCGATGCCGTATCCGGCTGGGTGATTGTCGATAAGCCGGTCGGGCCGACCTCGACACAGGTCGTTGCCACCGTCCGCCGCCTCTACAACGCCCAGAAGGCAGGTCACGCAGGTACGCTCGATCCATTGGCCTCGGGTATTCTGCCTGTCGCGCTCGGCGAGGCGACCAAGACCGTTCCCTATATCATCGATGCGACCAAGGGCTATCGCTTCACGGTCTGTTTTGGGGCCTCCACCACGACGGATGATCTTGAAGGCGAGGTCGTCGAGACCAGCGATCACCGCCCGACCATGGTCGAAATCGAGGCCGTACTGACGAAATTCGCAGGCGAAATCCTTCAGACCCCGCCCGCCTTCTCCGCCATCAAGGTCGATGGCAAGCGCGCCTATGACATGGCGCGGGCAGGTGAGGAGGTCAAACTCAAGGCCCGCCCTGTTATTATTCATAATATCAAGCTTCTGGAGATGCCCGACGCGGCCCATGCCGTTCTGGAAGTCTCTTGTAGTAAAGGGACTTACGTTCGTTCGCTGGCCCGTGATCTGGCCCTTGAACTGGGCACTTTCGGCCATGTGACGGCGCTCCGGCGTATTTCCCATGGTCCCTTTTCGGAATCCCAAGCAATTCCGCTGGATAAACTGACGGGCTTGGGTCATATTCCGCCCGCTTCCGATACCTTGTGGACGCATCTATTGCCGCTCGAGACGGCGCTGGACGACATCCCGGCGTATGCCTTGAGCAGTGACGATGCTTCCCGCCTGAGAAGGGGTCAGGGAGTTCTCTTGCGCGGACGCGATGCGCCGATTTTTTCGGGGCCCGTTCTGGCAACCCACCGGGGCGACCCGGTGGCCCTGACTGAATACCGTCAGGGAGAGTTGTGTCCGTTGCGCGTTTTTAATCTCGGTTCATAGGAGAACACGATGTCGATTACACCAGAGCGCAAAGCTGAGCTCATCAAGGAATTCGCGGCCAAGGAAGGCGACACCGGCTCGTCGGAAGTGCAGATTGCCATTCTGACCGAACGTATCGTCAACCTGACCGAACACTTCAAGACCCACGCGAAGGACAACCACTCGCGCCGTGGCCTGCTGAAGATGGTCAGCCTGCGTCGTTCGCTTCTCGACTACGTCAAGAAGAACGACCAGAAGCGTTATGAAGACCTGATCGCCCGTCTGGGCATCCGTCGGTAATTTCGGGGTGCTTTTTTCCCCGATGGTTCGGATAAGTTGAGCGAATTGATCGGCCGGGCGTCACGCCCTGCCGACATTTCGTGCTTCCCGAACGAGAAAGAGACATTCGTCCGTTAACGGATTGATGTTTGCGGGAGGACCGCTTGCCCTCGTCTCACGGGCAATCGATCCCCGGGTTTAAGGCCTCGTTAGTAAGGGGCTCTCGCAAGCCAAATCCAATTTTGTCCGGCCGCGACGTCAGCGGCAGAAAATGCACCACCCCAACGGGGGCATACGTTTTGAAAACACGTCGGTGCATGCATGAAGGAAATTTAGATGTTTGAAGTTACACGCGAAGAAATCGAATGGGCGGGCCGCACGCTTACCCTCGAAACAGGTAAGGTCGCCCGTCAGGCAGACGGCGCCGTGATCGCCACCTATGGCGAAACAACCGTCATTGCCACCGTGGTTGGCGAACGCAAGCCCAAACCCGGTCTCGACTTCTTCCCCCTGACCGTCAACTACCAGGAAAAGACCTATGCCGCCGGCAAGATCCCCGGCGGTTTTTTCAAACGCGAAGGCCGTCCCAGCGAAAAGGAAACGCTGGTCTCGCGTCTGATCGACCGTCCCATTCGTCCACTTTTCGCCAAGGGTTTCAAGAATGAAACACAGGTGATCGCGACCGTTCTTTCGCATGACATGGAAAACGATCCCGATATCGTTGCCATGGTTGCCGTCTCGGCGGCCCTGACCATTTCCGGTCTGCCTTTCATGGGCCCCATCGGTGCGGCCCGTGTCGCCTATATCAACGGCGAATACAAGCTCAACCCGCTGATCGATGAAATGGGCGAGAGCGATCTCGACCTCGTCGTCGCCGGCACGGGCGATGCCGTGATGATGGTGGAATCGGAAGCCAAGGAACTTTCCGAAGACATCATGCTCGGCGCCGTCATGCACGGCCACAAGGGCTTCCAACCGGTGATCGACATGATCATCCGCATGGCTGAAAAATGCGCCAAGGAACCCCGCACCTTCGAAAAGCCCGACACCTCGGCGCTCGAAGCCAAGGTCCGCGAACTGGCCGAAGCCGACGTTCGTGCCGCCTATGGCCTGAAGGACAAGGGCGAACGCCATGAAGCCCTGGCGCTTGCCAAGGACAAGGTGAAGGCCGCGCTCTGCAATCCGGAAGACGAAAATGCCGTCTCGGAAAACGACGTTGGTGGCGTCTTCAAGGCGATCGAAAGCGACGTGGTGCGCAACTCGATCCTCGACACCAAGAAGCGTATCGACGGTCGCGATCTCGAAACGGTTCGCCCCATCGTCTCCGAAGTCGGCATTCTGCCCCGCACCCACGGTTCGGCGCTCTTCACGCGCGGCGAAACGCAGGCGTTGGTCGTTGCCACGCTCGGCACGGGCGAAGATGAGCAGTTCATCGATGCGCTGGAAGGCACCTACAAGGAAAACTTCCTGCTGCATTACAACTTCCCGCCCTTCTCGGTGGGCGAGACGGGCCGCGTCGGCTTCACAGGTCGTCGCGAAGTCGGTCACGGCAAGCTTGCCTGGCGTGCGCTGCATGCCGTGCTGCCCGCCAAGACGGATTTCCCCTACACGCTGCGTCTCGTCTCCGAAATCATGGAGTCGAACGGTTCATCCTCGATGGCGACCGTTTGCGGTTCGTCGCTCGCAATGATGGATGCCGGTGTGCCGCTGAAGCGCGCCGTTGCCGGTATCGCCATGGGCCTGATCCTCGAAGGCGAACGCTTCGCCGTTCTCTCCGACATTCTCGGTGACGAAGATCATCTCGGCGACATGGACTTCAAGGTGGCCGGTACTTCGGAAGGCGTCACCTCGCTGCAGATGGACATCAAGATCGCGGGCATCACCGAAGGGATCATGAAGCAGGCTCTGGCTCAGGCGAAGGGTGGCCGCGTGCACATCCTCGGCGAAATGGCCAAGGCCCTCGACACGGCGCGCCCCGAAATGGGCGAACATGCGCCGCGCATCGAAGTGATCCAGGTGCCGACCGACAAGATCCGTGAAGTGATCGGTACGGGCGGCAAGGTCGTTCGCGAAATCGTCGAAAAGACGGGTGCGAAGATCGACATTCAGGATGACGGCACCATCAAGGTGGCTTCGTCTGACGGTGAGTCGATCCGCAAGGCGCTCGACTGGATCCGCGGCATCGTCGCCGAGCCTGAAGTCGGTGCGATCTATGAAGGCACGGTCGTCAAGGTTGTGGACTTCGGCGCCTTTGTGAACTTCTTCGGCCCGCGCGACGGCCTCGTGCATATCTCGCAGATGGCCCCGACCCGCGTCGAAAAGGTTTCCGACGTCGTCAACGAAGGCGACAAGGTCAAGGTCAAGCTCCTGGGCTTCGACGATCGTGGCAAGGTTCGCCTGTCGATGAAGCATGTGAACCAGGAAACCGGCGAAGAGATCGTTTACGAAAACGAACCTGCCGAGCAGCCCCGCGAAAAGCGCGAAGGCGGCGGCGGTCGTGGTCGTCGTCGCGAACGCGACTGAGCGGTTTCGCCGTTGAAATGAAGAAGGCGCCGGAGAAATCCGGCGCCTTTTTTCGTCTTCGAAGATGAACCTGAGACAACAAGTCGTTTCAGAAGAGGTTCAGGTGCGGGGGTTCATTTTCTCCTTATCGAAACAAGCTCCCGATCCTCGGGAGAGATCAAGGAGAGAGAAGATGAAGACGATTTTTGCAGGCGTTATCGCCCTTGGCCTCCTGACCGGCACCGCCGCCATGGCCGACCAGCGTGCCCACAATGGATCGAACAATGGTTACCAGAACCAGCAGCAAAGCCAGCAGCTTTCCGGGCACAACCAGAAGACCGTTGTCCGCACGGTGACGAAGACCAAGACCACCTACAAGCAGGCCCGCGTCAAAGGCGAATATGTCTACAAGGGCAAGAGCTACAGGTCGGTGAAGACGGTCGCTTGGCGTGCGCCTCGCGGATATGACGCTCACCAGACCTGGCACCGTGGTCAAAGGCTTCCTGCCGCTTATCGTGCGCGCAACTACTATGTGGACTATCGCGCCAACCACCTCGAACGTCCTGCCTATGGCTATGAATGGGTCCGCGTCCGCGACCATGCCTATCTCGTGAAGCAGCACGACGGCCTCGTCGTCCAGATCGTCTGGAACATGTTCAACTGATCGGTCAGGCCACAAAACAAATAGGGCGCCGGAGAAATCCGACGCCCTTTTGTCTTCAATGTCTGCGACTTTCGGGTACTGCTATTCCATCTCTTCTGAGCGCGGCAGACCGATGATGTTGTAGCCGCTATCGACGTAGTGGATTTCGCCCGTTACGCGTGCCGACAGATCGGAGAGCAGATAGAGGCCTGCGCCGCCGACATGTTCGAGCTCGATCGTTTCCTTGAGTGCCGAATGGGTTTTGTTCCACTTGTGCACGAAGCGCGCATCGCCGATGGCCGAGCCCGCGAGCGTGCGCATGGGACCCGCTGAAATTGCATTGATGCGAACGCCGTCACGACCAAGATCGGCAGCGAGATAGCGTACGCTTGCCTCCAGAGCGGCTTTGGCGACGCCCATGACATTGTAGTTGGGCATGACGCGCTGCGCGCCTTCATAGGTCAGCGTCACCAGAGAGCCGCCATTGGGCATCATCTCCGCGGCGCGACGCGCAACGTCGGTGAAGGAGAAGCAGGAAATATCCATCGAGCGCAGGAAATTTTCCCGCGTCGTATCCGCATAGCGGCCCTTGAGCTCGCTCTTGTCGGAATAGGCAATCGCATGCACGACAAAATCGAGCGTGCCCCATTCGTCTCTCAAGGTACGGAACACCGTGTCCATGCTCTGGGGGTCGGTGACATCGCAAGGCACGAGGATTTTCGAGCCGACGCTGTCTGCCAGCGGCTTCACACGGCGACCGAAGGCTTCGCCCTGATAGGTGAAGGCAAGCTCTGCACCATGTTCCGACAGCAGTTTGGCAATGCCCCAGGCGATGGAGTGATCGTTGGCGACGCCCATGATAAGGCCGCGGCGGCCCTTCATCAGGGGGCCGCTCAGGACGAGCGGACGCTCCCCTGCAATTTCATCAGAACCGTGCATATATACGCGCCCCTATTCTCTCCAAGGCATCAGCCATTATAACGCTGGAAGGCCAGCGTCGCATTGGTACCGCCAAAGCCGAAGCTGTTGGAGATCGCCAGATTGATATTCGCACCGTCAATTCGTTCTCGCACGATATTGGCGGCGGCGACGGCGGGATCGATTTCGTCGATATTGGCGCTGGCTGCAATGAAGCCGCCCTGCATCATGAGAAGCGTATAGATGGCTTCGTGCACACCGGCAGCGCCCTGCGCATGACCCGTCAGCGACTTCGTGGCGCTGATCGGCGGCGTCTTGTCGCCGAAGACCTCGAGGATTGCCTGAATTTCCGGGATGTCGCCGACAGGCGTCGATGTTGCATGCGGGTTGATGTAATCGACCTGCTGGCCCTTGAGGTTTTGCAGCGCCATCTGCATGCAGCGCACGGCACCTTCGCCGGAAGGCGCGACCATGTCGGCGCCATCAGCCGTTGCGCCATAGCCGACGATTTCGGCATAGATTTTCGCACCGCGCGCTTTGGCGTGTTCGAGTTCTTCAAGAACCAGAATGCCGCCGCCACCCGAGATAACGAAGCCGTCGCGGTCGACGTCATAGGCGCGGCTGGCCTTTTCCGGCGCGTCGTTGCGCTTGGCGGACATAGCGCCCATGGCATCGAAGAGAACCGACAGCGTCCAGTCGAGTTCTTCGCCGCCACCGGCAAACATGATGTCCTGCTTGCCCCACTGGATCATCTCCGCCGCATTGCCGATGCAATTGGCAGACGTTGAGCAGGCAGAGCTGATCGAATAATTGACGCCCTTGGTCTTGAACCATGTCGAAAGATTGGCCGAGCAGGTAGACGACATGGCCTTCGGCACCGCGAAGGGGCCAACTTTCTTCGGACCTTTGACGGGCTCGGTGCGTGCCGTATCGGCAGCGGCGACAATCGCTTTCGTTGAAGGACCGCCGGAGCCCACGATGAGGCCGGTGCGCGGATTGGAAACGAGGTCTTCGCCAAGGCCCGCGTCGGTGATGGCCTGCTGCATGGCAATGGCGGCATAGGCTGCGCCGTCGCCCATGAAGCGCCGTGCGCGACGATCGACCGCCGTGTCGATATCGATCTTCAGGCTGCCATGCACCTGCGAGCGAAAGCCCATCTCCGCATAGACATCCGATTTCACGATGCCGGATTTGCCTTCGCGCAGGCTCGCTTGAACTTCCTGCGCATTGTTACCGATGGAGGAGACGATCCCCATACCGGTCACGACCACTCGCCTCATGGCTGCCTCTTTGTTCGTGTGAATAGAAATTCTGCGCCGTTCAGTTCGACACTTATTCCGTCTGAAGCCCGACCTTCATGTCGGTGATTGTATAGGCCAATTCGTCATCGGCCCAGATGGTGCAATCGGCAACGCCCATGACGAGGCGGCGATTGATGACGCGCTTCAGCTGGATGTTATAGGTGATCTTCTTGTTGGCCGGTGTGACCATGGAAGAGAATTTCACTTCGCCCACGCCCACCGCGCGGCCCTTGCCCTTGCCGCCGATCCAGCCGAGGAAGAAGCCCAGCAGCTGCCAGGCGCCATCGAGGCCGAGGCAACCCGGCATGATGGGGTCGCCTTCAAAATGGCAGGGGAAGAACCAAAGGTCCGGCTTGATATCGAATTCGGCCTTGATCTCGCCCTTGTCATACTCGCCGCCCGTTTCGGCGATGTGGACGATCCGGTCGATCATCAGCATGGGCGGCAGGGGAAGCTGCGCGTTGCCGGGGCCAAACATACGACCGTGGCTGCATTCCAGCAGGTCTTCCAACGTGTAACTAGATTTCTGCTCCGCCATTCCCACTCGCTTAACCAGCCCTTGCATCGGGCTTCATTTGTTGCCGGACAGAGCCAGTCTGCCCGATTTGTTTCCTCTTTAGCGCTTCGTAACATATAGGCGCTTGCGCGGGAACCAGCTTGTCATCGCCACAACTTGCGGACTTCCTTATTTTCCGAGGCCGCGGCAGATTGTCTGGCCCTCTTTTCACACAAAATAATTATGGGTATCTTGCATTCAAGTGAACGAATCTCCATCTTGAATTTGTAATCGTTCAAAACTAGAATAGGCATCGACCTCGATAGCGAGGCTTCTTCTGCGAAAGGAAACGCGTTGAACCAGGATCGGCCATACGCCCAGACACTTTCACGCCTGCGTGAAGCGGGGCTTCGTCCGACGCGCCAGCGTCTGGCGCTGGGACGCATGCTGTTTGACGGCGGCGATCGCCACGTCACGGCAGAAACGCTGCATGAAGAAGCGCAGAAGGCCGGTATCAGCGTTTCGCTGGCTACCGTCTACAATACGCTGCATCAGTTCACGGGCGCGAAACTGCTTCGCGAAGTCGTCGTGGACAGCTCGCGCACCTATTTCGACACGAATATTTCCGATCACCATCATTTCTTTGTCGAAAACAGCGGCAAACTGATGGATATCGACGGCGAGAAGATCGCCATTACCGGCCTGCCGGAAGCACCGGGCGGCACGGGCATTGCGCGTGTCGATGTGATCGTTCGCCTCGCGGGCGATCCTGAAGTCTGAGCCTGACTGTCTGAGTTCAAAGACCTGCTTGTCGAGTCTGGTGACGTGCGAATTTTTCGCGCGCTGAATGCAACTCACTATTATTTATAACTATTCTAATGTGTTGACGAAGCACATGTAGGGACTTATGATTTTAGTTAACCGCTCGGGTCCGGGCGGAAACTGGAAGAAGTCCAGCCATTGTTTCATCGTGTCGTTCGGGGGTCTGTCATCGGGGCCCTGATCGGCGCAGCAGGGTGAGGAGTCCCGAAAATGTCATCGCTCGCAAAATCAAAGACCGTTGAAAACCTGAAGGCCGCTTTCGCCGGCGAAAGCCAGGCCAACCGCCGTTACCTCTATTTCGCGCAGAAGGCCGACATCGAAGGCTACAACGACGTTGCCGCCGTGTTCCGCTCCACCGCCGAAGGCGAAACGGGCCATGCGCATGGTCATCTTGAATTCATGGAAGAAGTCGGCGATCCGGCGACGGGCGAACCCATCGGCGCCACCGACCTGAACCTCAAGGCCGCCATTGCCGGTGAAACCCACGAATACACCGACATGTATCCCGGCATGGCCAAGACGGCGCGCGAAGAAGGCTTCGACGAAATCGCCGAATGGTTCGAAACGCTCGCCAAGGCTGAAAAGAGCCACGCCGGTCGTTTCCAGAAAGCCCTCGACAGCCTCAACGGCTAATTTTTGACGCTGGTTGTGAGGGGAGATGGTCCGCCATCTCCCCTTGCTACTCATGAGACGACGTTCAACGTTTTCGCCGGGGGAATTGGTTTTGAAAGAAGGCAGCACAGACGCACCGATCCGCCATCCGCTCGATTGGCGTAATCCGGAATTCTATGACGAGGCGGAACTTGATGAAGAGCTGCGCCGCGTCTTTGATATCTGTCATGGTTGCCGCCGCTGCTTCAATCTTTGCGACAGCTTTCCCCGTCTCTTCGATCTTGTGGACGCCGCGCCCAGCGAAGAACTCGATACGGTAAGTTCCGCCGATTTCGGTCCCATCGTCGATGCCTGCACGCTTTGCGACATGTGCTTCATGACGAAGTGCCCTTACGTGCCGCCGCATGAATTCAATCTCGATTTCCCGCATCTGATGCTGCGCTATCGCGCCGTCGAAGCAAAGAAGAACGGTTTTCCCTTTGTGCCGGGTCAGCTCGGCCAGACGGATCGCAATGGCAAGCTCGCTGCGCCCATCGCGCCGCTCGCCAATTGGGGCTCGTCATCGTCCAACAAGCTGACGCGTCCCGTGCTTGAAAAAGTTGCCGGTATCGACGCGCGTGCAGAACTTCCGAAATTCTATGGCAAGACCTTCACCATGCGCGCCAAGGCGCAGGACAAGAATGGTGAAGCAACGCCAAAGGACGCGCCCGCCAAGGGCCGCAAGGCGGCGATCTTTGCCACCTGCTTCATCAACTACAACAACCCGCAAGTTGGCGAGGCGGCGCGCAAGGTGCTGGCGCATAATGGCGTCGAAACCCGCGTTGCCTATCCCGGCTGCTGCGGTATGCCTTTCCTTGAGCAGGGCAACCTTGAAAAGGTTGCCGAACAGGCCGAGAAAGTCTCGCGCGACATGTGCGAGTTGATCGATCAGGGCTACGACATCGTCACGCTGACAGCGTCCTGCGGCCTGATGTTCAAGTTCGAATGGCCGCTGATCCTGCCCGACAACCCTCATGTCGCAAAGCTTTCCAAGGCGACCTACGACATTGACGAATATGTCGTCGACATCGCCAAGAAGGAAGGTCTGGCCGATGGGCTGCAACCTGTCGAAGGCGGGGTGACGGCGCATATGGCCTGCCACGCACGCGCGCAGAACATGGGCCCGAAGTCTGCCGAGATGATGCGTTTCATTCCAGAGATGAAAGTCGATGTCGTCGAGCGTTGCTCAGGACACGGAGGAACCTTCGGCGTCATGAAGGAAACCTTCGATGTGGCGATGAAGGTCGGCAAGATCGCCGCCAAAAATGTCGCCAAGACAGACAATAAATATGTGACGTCCGATTGCCCGCTCGCTGCCAAGCATCTGGTGCAGGAGATCGACGTTATGGGCGAAAAGACACCGCCGCAGATGCAGCACCCCATCGAGATCATGGCGCGAGCCTGGCGTCTGATCGACTGAAGTACGCGTTGGAAGGAAAATGAATATGGCCGCACGTCTCATCTCCCCGAGCGATATCCTCCCCTATGAGACCTATGCGAAGGAACGCAAGGAACGCCGTACCAGGATCACGGCGATGAAGCGCGCGCGCCGTATTTCGGTCGGGCCGGACGCGACCTTCTATTTCGAAAACTATGAGACCATGTTCCATCAGATCCACGAGATGCTGCACATCGAGCGCGGCGGCGCGGAACAGGTGGCCGACGAACTCGATGCCTATAATCCGCTGATCCCCAATGGCTCGGAACTGGTCGCGACCCTCATGTTCGAGATCGACGATGAACTGCGCCGCGATCGTGAGTTGCGCCGTTTGACGGGTGTCGAGACGCATATCCAGATCGAGCTTGACGGCGACATCGTCAAGGCGGTCGTGCCCGAGGGTGAAATCGAACGCACCAAGGCCGACGGCAAGACTTCGTCAGTGCATTTCCTACACTTCCCCTTCACGCCTGAGCAGATCGCAAAATTCCGCGACCCGAAGGTGCGCGTGATGCTGGCGATCACGCATCCCAATTACGGGCATATGGCGCTGATTGATGGCGAGACGCGGGCCTCGCTCGCTGCCGATTTCGACGCCTGATTACTCGAAATTCTCGTTGGCGTAAGTGCCCCAGATATTGTCGCGCAGCACCCAGCCTTCATAGCCGTTTGCTTCCAGCTCGCACCAGCGATCCTGGCAGAAGGGCATGCGCGCGATGACGCCGATTTCGGCATAGGCGACGATGGCCGACTTCTGGGAGGGCTCGGTGAAAAGCGGCACAGGGGTCTTCTCGCCCTTTTGGCCTGTCACGATGGCGCTGCGGCGTCCGTCGAGCATCGAGTGCCAGACCCAGCCCACATCGCCCTCGCGGTCACGTATGCGCCGCCAGCGGCCTGATTCGGCGGTAACCTCCACCGGCAGCCCTTTGCGCTTGAACACCCAGACGATCTGATTATCCGAGCCCGGCCCGCGCCGCACGTTGATGCGCGAGGACTTGAGGCTGACGAAGCGCGGCACCGGCAGGCCGGAATCCGTGCCAGGCGTGGTTTTGGGCTTGTCGGGGGCTGTTTCGGTCGCCGAGAGCGAAGCTTCCAGCACTTTTATGGGCTTTTCGTTCGCTGACACCGGCGTTGCCAGAGCTGCAAAGCCGACAAGCGCAAGCAAAAGCCCGAGCACGCGCCCCAAGGTCTGGCCTCCGTTGTATTCGGGCCGGATTTTGTGCCGGGTATGGTTGATAATCTTGTGACTCACTTTTTCCCCTGGGCGCCGTTCCCCGGGTTCCCGATCATTTGCACCTTTATCGCAAGGCCAGCCCTTTTGGGTCAAGGCGGTGCCCGGAAATTGAGCATGACGCTTTCGCAATGCAGAACGGCCTTTGTCGCGGCACCCGCGCTCTGCTAGACAAGAGAAGCTGAAAGAGCATAGCCCCAAGCTCATTTACCACCCGTTTGCCACCTGTTTGATTGAAAAGCCTTCTGCCCATGTCCTCGCCCGAAAAACCGCTCGTAATTGTGACCCGCAAGCTCCCCGATGTGATCGAGGCGCGAATGGCCGAATTATTCGATGTGCGTTTGAATGCCGATGACAAGCCTATGACCCAGGCGGAACTCGTGGCGGCGGTCAAAGAGGCTGATGTGCTGGTTCCGACGGTGACGGACAAGATTGACGCAAAGCTGCTGGCTCAGGTGGGGCCCCAACTTCGCCTCATCGCGCAATTCGGGACGGGCGTCGACAATGTCGATGTGGAAACGGCGCGTCGTCGCGGCATCACGGTGACGAACACGCCGGGCGTGCTGACGGAAGATACGGCTGACATGACCATGGCGCTCATTCTCGCCGTACCGCGTCGCCTCGCTGAAGGTGCGCGCTTCCTGCGCGATCATGACGGCGAATGGCCGGGCTGGTCGCCGACCTGGATGCTCGGTCGTCGTATTTATGGCAAACGTCTCGGCATCATCGGCATGGGCCGCATCGGGCAGGCCGTCGCCAAACGCGCTCGTGCCTTCGGGCTGGAAATTCATTATCACAATCGCAAACCGGCGAATGCCGTCATTGAGAAAGAGCTGGAAGCGACCTATTGGGAAAACCTCGACGAGATGCTGCCCAAGGTCGATATCGTTTCCGTCAACTGCCCGCACACCCCGGCGACATATCATCTGATGAATACGGCACGCCTCAAGCTGATGCGCTCCGATGCCTATATCGTCAACACCGCGCGTGGCGAAGTGATTGACGAGAACGCGCTGATCCGCGCGCTTGAAGCTGGCGAACTTGGTGGCGCAGGCCTCGACGTCTTCGAGAACGAACCCAAGGTCAGCCCGCGTCTCATCAAGCTGCCCAATGTCGTTTCGCTGCCTCACATGAGTTCCGCGACCGTCGAAGGTCGCGTCGAAATGGGTGGCAAGGTCATCGTCAACATCAAGACCTTCATGGACGGTCACCGTCCACCGGATCGCGTTATTCCCGCGATCATGTAATCCCTCAAATTCAGGCGAGCGCTTTTTCGCCCGACAGCGGATTGGCCGGATCGTGACGAAGCTTGATCGTGCGGATGCGCGTGTCCAGTGCATCATAGATCAACAACCGTCCGGCAAGGCTTGTACCCGCACCCACAATCTCCTTGATCACCTCAAGCGCCATCATCGACCCGATGACGCCTGTGAGCGCGCCGAGTACGCCAGCCTCTTCGCAGGCGGGCAACATGCCCGCGGGCGGGGCTTCCGGCACAAGGTCGCGGTAGTTGGGATAGGGCACGCCATCGTCGTCAAGTTCATATGACTTGAAGGTCGAGAGCTGTCCTTCAAAGGGGCCAACGGCGCCGGAGACGAGTGTGCGTTTCACGTTGTGGCAGGCGTCGTTGACGATGAAACGCGTCTCAAAATTATCGCACCCATCGGCGACGATGTCATAGTCGCGGATGATGACCTCGGCGTTTTCTGCCGTCAGCCTTTCGCGATGGGCGATGACGTGGACATCGGGGTTAATGCGCGCAAGGCTTTTTGCCGCGCTTTCCACCTTCAGCATGCCGACATTGTCGGTGTCATGCACGATCTGACGTTGCAGGTTGGAGAGCGATACGGTGTCGGCATCGATGACGCCGATGGTGCCGACGCCAGCAGCCGCGAGATACATCAGGCAAGGCGCGCCAAGCCCGCCTGCGCCAATCACAAGCACGCGCGACTTCAGAAGTTTTTTCTGGCCTGGCCCACCGATCTCTTTCAGTACGATATGGCGGGCGTAACGCTCAAGCTGGGCGTCGGTCAAAAACATGGAGGTTCTCCTTCGCCCCTAGTTGTCGCGCGAGTGCACGGCAATGTCGAGGGAACAGTCTCTCACATAGGTGTGACGACGACCGTTTGACACCCCCGTCCGAGCCAGCCCCGCTCGTCGTGAATGGCGGCCTCGGTGAGCCCGTTGCCTTCTGCGCGCCAGTCCGACTTTGGCGTCACGCCGACCCATTCGCCGACCCTTGGGCGCGAGACATGCAGTGCCACGTCGATATTGGGAAAGCCCCAGCGCGGCGGCCAGAATTGCGTGCCTGAGAGCCAATAGGGCGTGCCATTGTCGCTCAGCGCAAAGAGGCTCGCGAATGGTGCGTCATAGGGCATCATCGGACGCTTCATACGGCCCCATTTGGTGCCCTTGCCGTCGTCGCGAATATCGAGCGCGTCGAAGAAGGTCACGCGCTCGTGATTGGATGTCCGCTGCCAGGCGGGCAGGGAAGCGGGGTCGACCGGCGTTTTCGGCACTTCAACGGCGGCAAGTTCCGGCAGGTCGATAGGCTTCACGAAGGCGGCTGTCGCCTTGGCGATGAGTTTCTCGCCCGCCATAAGCTCCGATTCCAGAA
>Ga0098040_1000693_pt1 | contig 15260 bp, 20 predicted proteins | sample 7_EtaG_FD_75065 | JGI IMG/M metagenome (GOLD analysis project Ga0098040, IMG submission 75065) | Marine viral communities from the Subarctic Pacific Ocean - 7_ETSP_OMZ_AT15161 metaG | ecosystem: Environmental > Aquatic > Marine > Oceanic | place: Pacific Ocean | collected 2015-01-08
CTATGACACATCCATTTAATTGCCTACACTTGGCAGATTTTGTAGGTAAATTCGAAAACCTTCAAGAAGACTTCAACACTGTCTGTGATATTATAGGGACCCCGCGACAACAACTTCCGCATAAGAACAAATCAAAACACAAACACTACACCGAATACTATGATGATGAAACCAAACAAATCGTTGCGGAAAAGTACGCAAAAGACATTGAGTATTTCGGTTATAAATTCGGAGAATGAATAATTACTATTATTTCTCTCGCGACACTGGCTGGGGTGACACTTTATGGCACCTCACTAATGCCTTGATGTATTGCGAGCAGAATAAAAAAGACATTCTCATTGATATGCGCGGCCACTGGGCCAGCAAAGGCAACAAAAATTTATTTGGAGAATACTTTCAGTCAGTAGACAGCGACGTCAATGTAATAATAAATGAAAAATTCATAGATCAGAAAAAGGATTCCGCCGAACACCACAACGACTCCAAGCTGGTTATAAAAAACCCTCTAAAATGCAATGAAGACTCCAAGAGGTTTTATGACGCCTTTAATAGAATTAATATTCATGGATCTATAGTTAAAGAAATTGACGAGATTCGAGCGAATAAGTTTTCTGGCCATTATGTGGTAGGCGTCCATGCTAGGTGCTCAAATGGAGAATTCCTCCCCCCCAGAAAAGGAAATTCAAAAAGGTTTCAGGGAGAGCGAAATCCAATTAAAACCATCTTTGATGTTTTTAGCGAAAAGATTGATCAGGTTTTATTTGATTCTCCTCGCGCCTTCCTGAAAGCATGTGACGGCTATAAGTTCTTTGTGGCGTCAGACTCAAAACAATTTATTGACCTGTTTGAGGAACGATATGATCATACCATAGTTACGGATCGGTACTTTGCGCCGCCGGGATGCGGTACGGGTCACGAAAAAGGCGAGAAGTCCACGAAAATTCAGCTCAAGATGGAAGAAGATTACGGGAGGATTAATATCGCCAAGGAAGCATTGGCTGATTTTTACCTTTTGCAATATACAAATTTTCTTTTCAAAAATTTCAGCAGATTTAATGAGTTCTGCCTTTATAAGGGTATACCGAATTTTCATATTAATTTTCAGCAGAAATGCTACTAAAATGGTCAGCCATAAAAACAAATGCATCTTCCTCCACATTCCTAAAGTGGCAGGCACATCGATAGAAAGGTTTTTGCGCGACATAGATTCCGATATCCCATCGAAAGTTTTGCGTAAACGCGGATTCTCTCGCTTCCTGAATGACCATCTTGATTATTATGTATTTTCTATAGTCAGAAACCCTTATGATCGCCTTGTTTCTGCTTGGAAATGGGGCGAGTTTAAATTAAGGAATGAACCTTCGTGTCTATATTACCAAAAGTCTCGCAACGTTTATTTTGAGGAGTATGTTCGCCTTTTAGTTGATAAAGATTATCGGTCCTTTAATAGTTCGTGCTGGAGTGAATATGATGAATATCATACGCTTCCTCAGTTTGAGTTTTTCCCCCACTTGAATGGCGGTCATTATTTCACCGATAAAATCAACCCCTCTTTTTCTTGCGATTTTATAGGTAGATTCGAAAACCTAAAGGAAGATTTTGAAAAAATTTGCTCGGACTTGCTTATTGAGAATCCAGAGCTTCCCCATGCTTACGATTCTAAAACATTCGAAAGTAAAGCTTCGTGGTCTGTAAATCTAAAAGAAAAAGTCTACAGTTATTACAAGAAAGATTTTGAGTTTTTTGGTTATGAATCTTAAAATTATATCATTTTGCAACTACCCCTATAGGGAGATAGCCCTTAATTGGGTTAAGCACTTAGAAGCTTTATCTATAGATGACTATGAGGTATTATGCTTAGACCCTGAATCTGATCAGTATTTAAAGTCTCATGGTTGCCATTCTAGGGTATTAGATGAATTTAATGATGATTGGATTTCGGGCTGCAAGCATACAATGCGCCGAACTTTTATTTTCAAAAAGTATGTAGAAGAAGGATATGATATTATTCATTCTGATACGGATGCTCTTTGGCTCAAGAATCCTATACCTGATTTGATTGAAGCGAACGATCAGGATATTATCGTATCAACCGTAAGGCATAATGGGGCATTTCCACCAGAAGTTCGCGAGGCTTTTGGTTTTACATGTTGCATGGGCTGGATATTTTTCAGAAGCAATCATAAAACAATCGATTATCTTGATAGGTTTTTAAACACACGAGAAATTAAAGGCTCTGACCAGAAAAACTTTAATCAATTTCTGCTTTTTAATAACCCCGCCATCACGGCCCATAGCGCAGGAGATGAGCTCGGTATTTCCCAACACCAAGGCCTTTCGCTTCTTGCCCTAAGTCAACCATTAGTCAAGCGCGGACCTATAGAAGATAAAACTTACGTTTGGCATCCGAACACCAGAAAAGAAGCTTCCCACAAAAAACAATCATTCATCCAGAGGGGGAAATGGAAAATTTAATTTCACACCTCGAAGGCCCAAAAAAGCACATCATCAATCTAATAAAGCTTGATAGTGGCAAAGTTGTTAACTCTCCAAGCAAATGGCTGAGTGATCGTTGGTTTTTGCGCGAAACAAATTTTGCAAAAGATTTAACCTGTGTTGAGCTCACCCCCTTCAAAAACACCAAAGACTCCAATGCGCATGTAGGCGAAAAGCATTTGGGTCATAAGGTCCATAAATCTCTAACCGCTTGCCCCCAAAAGATTGATTTTCTCTCTATCATAGACCCCGACAATGCTTTAGAGGCATTGCAGTCCATTGATTTTTTCGCATATTCTATACAATATTACTGCATAGCAATCAACCCACTAAAAGAAAAAAACTTCAAGCAAAACCGTCGCAACATACAAGAATTCATGAAGGATAAGGCCAAATTCATAAAACAAAACAGGACTGAACTTCTCTATAGTGTATAACAAGGCATCATGGATAAGATAAAAATACAAACAGGGGCCAATTTGAGCAGGCTCCTGCAGTCTACGGTTAATATCCCACAGGCATTTACGGAGTTGGTTAAGAATTCCATTCAAAACTTTGCCACTTTTACCAAGATTGATCTTTATGAAAATTCTGCGGTTATCTTGGACGATGGACAAGGATTTGATCACGAAAAAGATGAAAATGGGATGAACGCCTTTGAAAAGTATTTTGTCTTTGGCAATTCTTATGACTTGACAGGTGGCGAAGGTCTTAGGCTTGGCCAAATGGGAATAGGTGGAAAGCTGGCTAACGACAAACTCTCTCACGAAACCGACATTCATTGGACTATCGAGACTAAGAATACCCATGGAAAATGCTTTATTGTGGAATACAAGCCCTCTACTACTCAGTTTTTGAACGATTACTCTCCCTCCCTCAAGGAAATTAGCCCCACAGAGTGCTCGATTTCAACCGATACTGGCACTAAAGTTACCATCGCCTCCCTTAAGCAGAATATTCAATCGAATGGATGGCCTTCAGGGCAAATACGTGGCGAGCTTTGTACCTTTTTCGGCTTTTTGCTGCCCCAGTTAGAAAAAGAAGGTAAAAAATTCAATATTTATCTTAACGGAGACAGCCTTGACTTCTCCTACAAGCTGCCCGGCTCCAATATCCCCATTATTCGGCGCGAATTTGACTATGACTACTACGGGCACACAAAAACAGGAAGTATTGAGTTTCGTCTATCTTTGGTTTACAATAGAGATTTAATTAAAAACCATCCACTCAAGAACATTGATATCATTTCCAAGGTAAAAATCTGCCCTTTCCACCTTGCAGACCAAGATATGATCGAGGAAATACTAGCCGATCTCCAAAGGAAAAGCGAAGAGGATCTACCGCAAATAGACCAAATTCATGGAGCTTTTGGGAAGTTGATTGGCTTTATTTCTTGCGATGAACTTTCGGAAGTCACGGATGATACAGGAATGCCCGCAAAAGATCTCTCTCATCATGGCTTAAGAAGCGACCACCCTGTCACAAATCCCTTTTATCAAAAAGCCTACAGTGTCATAATTCAGTGGATCATTGAATATATCAAATTAAACGAAGAAGAGAAAATGGACATTCTCGATGCTTTAGCGCAAGAAGTTTCTGCTCTTTTGGCTGATTATTTTGATGAAGATGATTTAGTTGACCTATGGGAAGATAGCTTAGGAGAAGAAGAGGATGAAGAAGAAGAGCCTGAAATCGACGAAGAAGAAGAACAGCTAAAGAAATTTGCAGAGTTAGCCATAGATCGTGCTTGGGATTTTGATCCCGAACCAGAAGATCCCAAGGATGATCCAGAGCCGCCCCCCCATACCCCCAAGTCTTGGAGAAGCTTTTCCAATCGCAAAATTAAAAAATCTAAAAGAATACGTTATAGAATTATTGATTTTGGAGAAGAGCAAAGGCGCTTGATGTCTCGAATGGATGATGCTGGTGACTTTACTATCTTAATTAACAGTGGAAACCCTAAATTTGAACGGTTTTCTGGTGAAAAATCTCCATTTTTACTCTCCTTGCATATCGCTGAGCTTTTAATCAGAGAAATCGTAATGGTCCAAAATCCCCTCTCTCGCCCTAGCGACATCGATGAGCGCGTTAGTGATTTTTATGATAATCAATATTCTAACTTAAAAGATAAAAGTGAATAATTGCGGCGTAGTTTATGTAGCAGTAGACCCAGAGTCCTCTCCGTCCCCATTTAAATTCAATAGTGCAAAAAAATCCATCCTCAGGGATGTGATGGCTTCTATAAAATCATTAAGAAGATCAAATCCCTCTATTAAAATCACGGTTTTTTCAGACTTCAAAGAGATATTAGACTCAGGATCTAATGACTATACCCCCATCTCTATTGAAAACGATTACGGCTTTCTTCCTAAGGTGTTTGGAATATTGAACTCGCCCTATGAAAAAACAATTTTCTTAGATTGCGATACTCACATACAAAATGATATCTCAACTCTCTTCACCCTACTGGTTGACGACGATATATGCATAGGTAGAGAATTCCTCAATCCCCATATCTTAAACACTGGTGTTGTTTCTTTTAATAATTCCCTTCCTCGTGTCCGATCTTTTTTAAAATCTTGGTACGAATCTATGGTTAACACTAAATCAAAAGCGATCAGCTCTCAGAAGACGTTTTCAAACAAAACACCAGACGACCAAGGTCATTTCAATCAAATTTATAAGCTCGGCTTTAAAAATGCCAATGGCCGCCCAAAAAGAATAAGAGATGTTATTAGCCTGTCAAAAAGCATTTCTTTCCATATTCTAGATACTAAAATATGGAACTGCCGAAACTCCGAATACAACACCCTTAAAAAAGAAAACTGGGATTTTTCTAAAACAAAAATTTTTCACATGAGAGGTTTCAAGACTCAATGAATCTCACTTCTAACTGGAAAGGTTTTTACTCAAATCAAGATAATGAATGTTACGATTTGATCGACACTCACAAAGGCGGTTTTTTTGCTTGCACCTTTTCCTCCCTAAATAGCATCGTCCAAGCTTACAATTCTTGTAAAATATTACCAAAAAATATCAACTTAGACATGTGCCTCTCCATGTCGTGCGACTCGCCCTTAAACCTTTATGATCTTTTTTTTGAAATCGAAAGCTCAATCGATATACATTCTTCTTTGTCTGCGTTTTCTAATCCTAACGAAAATAGATACAAGATCCCCATAACCTTTGCCTCTCGCCCCTTTAAAGAGCAAAACTATAAAGCCATATCCCCTATTTGGAATAAATACTTTTCCCCTAGCCATAGAATCAAAAGCCTATGTCATAATTTAACTTCGAAATACAAAATTAATATGGATACGACTCTAGGCGTCTACTATAGAGGGACAGATAAAACTAAAGAAGAAGAGCTGCCCTCTCATGAAGAATACATTGATAAAGTTAATTTCATTCTTTCCAAAGGGTCTTTTGATCGTGTTTTCTTGCAAACAGATGAGGCTGCATTAAAAGATTTGTTTTTAAAATCCATAGATAACTCTTTTTGTATTGACGAGCTTGGTTTTAGCACGACGGGAGATGGAGTTCACAGAGAATTAAGGAAAAAAGGATCGGGCCAAACGCACAATTCGGAGCATTTGCTTGCCGTGGTATGGATCTTTTCTCAACTTCACTCTTTAATCATTAATACCTCCCATGTTTCTCATGCGATGTGTTTATACAGAAACAGTACTGACAATGTCTTACAGTATCGTCGTGGCACATGGATAAACTAAAAGATGAAGTATGACCTTTTTATCTTAACCACGGCAATTGATAGGCCTGACCTACACAACCATACCTTGCCTCCGTTTTTTAAAATACTTGAAGAGCAAGAGGTCAATTACAAATGGTTTATCAATTTAGACTCTCCATTTAAAAAAACGGAAGAAGCTGTCGATAACTTTAAAAACTTTGCTGGAGGCGTTCAGGATTTACATATATCAGATAAAGCATGTTTTTATGCAGCCGCTAAACATGTAATTACTTCAGCATATAATGAACTCGATAATCTTGATGGTTATGTTATGTGGCTGGAAGACGATTGGGATTTACTTATTCCTTTCAACCTGAGAGAGCTTATTGATAGTGACTACAAGTATATAGGTTTCCATTTTCACCACTTTTTTGAATTTTCATTCAACCCCACCATGTGGAGTAAAGATTTTTTTATAAAAAATGTACATGAACCTTTTGCAGCTTCAGAAACTTCTATTGATCCAGAGCAGCTGTTGATTAATCACCACAAACAAACCAGAGCTGAAGACCCTAATCATTTAAAGAACGTTAATCGAATTAATTTTAATGGAATATTTGAAGACGCTGGCAGAAAATGGGGAGAGCAATACAATTTAAAGAAATGGAATAAAAACAAAACAGGAGGAAGCGTAAGTTATGAGTAGTCAGTGTGGACAGGATGATATTTATATTGAAAAATATATGCCAAAAAATAAAAAAGGTTATTTTATTGAAATGGGGGCTGCCAACGGAGTCACTAACTCTAATACTTTAGTTTTGGAGAAAAAATATGGCTGGGATGGTGTATGCATCGAGGCCAACGATAAAGTCTTTCCCTCTTTGCAAAAAAACAGAAGATGCACTGTTGTCAATGCGGCCTGCAGCGCGTACCCCGGGCAGTCTTTAGACTTCGTCTATAGCAATCAATTTTCTGGGTTTATGAAGTTTTCCAAGCTTCACCGCAAGAATCTAAAACGAAAACATTCCTCTGGAGCCTTTAGCGTAAAGACCTCTCACACACTTACTGAGGTGCTTGATCAAGTTTCTGCTCCAAGTTTAATTGACTTTTTCTCTTTAGACGTGGAGGGCGCAGAACTTGAAGTCTTGCAAGGTTTAGATTTCGAGAAATACAAAATTAAGTGCATTTTAGTCGAGCACAATAACGAGCAACCCAAAAGATACCATATAAGGGAGCTCTTAGAATCAAAAGGATATCGTCGGGATATGTGTCTTGGCCGTGATGATTTTTATAAACTCCAGTGAAAGCCTCTATAATATTATCTTCTTACAATAACCTGCCCGCCCTAGAGTTAAGTATTGAAAGCTTACGCTACCAAACCGAAAAAGATTTCGAGATTATTATAGCAGATGACGGCTCAACAGATGGCACGATAGAATATTTAGAGAAAGAAGGTATAAAATATTTTAGCCGCCCAAATGAAGGTTACAGGCTTGCGTACATTTGGAATCGTGGCGCAGAATTAGCTATTGGCGACAGGTTAATTTTCGGGAATTCTGACATCATATCTCATCCCAACCGAGTCGAGCAACATTTAAAATTTGATCGAAACTTAGTAGCAGGAATATACCCATCTATTCCTATCGAAAACGTTTTCATTATCACAAAGCACATGATCGCCCACGACTTTTCAAAGGTTGAATCTTTTGCCGCAGAAGATCGGCGCAAGGATTTCATTAATAAGCTCAAGCGGCCACATCTTGTGCATGGAAAAAAAATTCCTCCTAGATATATGTATGGGGGCAATTGGTCGTGCCCATCTGACATATTCAATGAGCTAGGCGGCCTAGACGAGGGCTTTAAAGGTTGGGGTGGTGAAGATTTTGATTTTGCCCGTCGGGCCAAACATAACGGTGACGACGTTATTTTAAATATCAACTGCATAGGCTACCATCTTGACCATGAAACCGTGAACAGAAACAACACAAGGGGTATTGGCAAAGGTTATTTTCACCAAAAATGGTCATGAAGCCTCAGATAATAGACGCTTTCATGTTTAATAATGAGCTTGATGTGCTCAACTTCAGGCTTCATGAATTAAATGATTATGTAGATAAGTTTGTTGTCTATGAAAATTGCTGGACATTCAGCGGCAACAGAAAACCGTTTCACTTCGAAGAAAACAAAGAAATGTTTTCTAAATTTTCCAATAAGATAGTTCATATAAAAAGCAACACTAGGGGGAAAGACAACTGGCAAAGGGAGTACGCCCAAAGACATGAGGTTTTACTTAAAGGCGTATCTTCTCTCGACTTAAACGATAGCGATATTGTGTCTTTTTGTGATTTAGATGAAATCATAGATCCTGAACTAATCTTAAACTACAAAGAAGAATTACCCAGCGATGCCCCGCTTTTAGTTTGCCCGCATTGGTTTAACGTTTCATGGGATTGCTATCTTGGAGCATGGGATCATCACAGTATTATATTTTCCTATTGGGGAGAGCTTAAAAAAAGATTAAGCCACTGGAGGGGCATGCAATGTGGCTGGCGCTGGGATCACCCCAAACTCTCCAAACCAATTCAAAGAAAAGAGCTCTCTGGCTGGCATGCATCTTGGTTTATGCAGCCTGAAGATTTAATTGTTAAGCTTAAAAGTTTCGCTCATAATGGCGAAGATTGGGTTACGGAGATATTAAAAGACATCAACGTTATTAACAAAAGGATACAATCTGGTTTTGATGTCAGCGGAAAACATAGATCTAAAAAGTTTAATTTTCATTATCCTACTCATAAGGATGCAATACCCTAAATTTACATGGTCTCAAGGCTGGGGCTCACACGCTTTTTAGACTCTCTTTTTGACGATTTGCCTGTAATATTATATAAAGATATTGCTGAAATTACTGAAAACTATTTAAGTTCACAATATAAAAAAATAAAACATCTTTTAAATAACAGAAAAAAGCTTTATAGAAAATTTTGGATAGATGAATTTAAAAAATAAAACTGCATCTATTTGCGCCTGCGCCAAGAATGTAGCAGAGCATTTACCTTTATCAATTTCTAAGATTGAAATGATTGCTTCCGCTTTCAAAGAGGTGAAGATTTTTATATTCGAAAACGATTCTACTGACGATACATTATCCACCCTTAAGGATTGGGCCAGCAACAATAAATCCGTTGAGATTACATCAGAAAACAATATACCTCTCAAGGCGACAAAAAGCTGGTATAAAAGAGTCGAAACATTAGCTTATGCCAGAAATAAACTTTTAGAAAAAACTCATGAATATAATCCAGACTATTATATTGTTATTGATTTGGATGAAGTTATTAGTGGGTTAACGCTAGATGGTTTTTTAAGTTCTTTTTCTTTAGATTTCGATTGGTCTATGATTGGGGCGAACCAAACTGATTATTATTACGATCTATGGCCTCTTCGCACTTTTGACGACTGGATGAATTATGACTGCTGGGAGGAATGCGTACCTAAACATGGATATGAAAAATGCATAGAATCAAAAAAGCGCAATATACCTATTGATAGGGACCCTATTGAAGTACTGTCTTGCTTTGGGGGTCTGGGTATATATAAACACGCCTATACTCTTAACTGTTTCTACAGAAGGCACACTACAGAGCATCTTTATTTTCATAAGCAAATGAGAGAAGAACATGACGCTCGCTTTTTTATCAATCCTAAAATGATTGGGTATTAATGAAAAAAATACTTAAAATTTTTGTATGCTGCCATCAGTATATTCATCGAGTCGAAGAAATTAAATCTCGTGTTGACAAATGGAATCTTGGTGATTACTTAATTTTTGTGGGTGGGGAAGAAGAAGAACAACTAGAACAAAATGTCATTCAATTAAAATGCCGTGACCTCTATGAAGATTTGCCCGAGAAGATGTTTGCTATCTATAGATACTTAGCCGACAATGGCTATACTGACAAGTATGATTATTTCTGGAAGATAGATGATGACATTGATTTTAATATATGGAACGATGATCGCGAAAGGCAGCTATCGAATTGCCTTAAGGATGATTATTGTGGGCTCAAGGTTTTAAGTAAGCCCGGCAAGCGCGGCTGGCATATCGGAAGGGTTAGAGAAGATTCCCCATGGTATAATAAAAGATATGACGGAAGGTATGTCCCTTGGGCCGATGGCGGGTCAACTTATTTTCTGAGCTCTAAGGCTCTTGATAAATGGAAAAACTTCCACGAGCTTTCCGACATAAGATATCATCATATATATGAAGATTTAGCTGTGGCATTATTTTTAGAAAAGCGCAATATATCACCAATTAAGATATGCCCTTGGGAAGGGAAGTCGGTTTTAAAATTTAATATTCATAGATGATTTTCAAATGTTAAAATTCACAAATCAAAAAGACATTTCCCTTGAGACTCCTCGCCCCAAGGATCATTGTTTTGTTTCTTTAGCTCAAAAGTTTTCGAGCGACAGGGATTATGAAGATATAAAAATTGACAGAAGTATCGAAAGAAACCTTCATTTTATTTGGCTCGGGGGAGCCTTACCGAACTTATATTTGGAAAACCTTAAAACTTTTTGTAGAAAAACTAATCATTTTGATGTAAAGCTTTGGTCTGATTACCCCCAGAATCATTTTGATATTGATAATTTAGAAGTCTGTTATGTTAATGATTTTTTAAATTTCAAAAACTCTTCTCTTTTTAATTCTTCAAAAAACTTCGGAACAAAGAGTGACATTTTAAGATATGATATATTATATAATTTTGGAGGCTTATATTTGGACTTAGATTGTTTTTTTCTTAATGATGGTAGCTCTTATATTGACAAAAGCTTTATTCTTTCAAATAATACCTTTCCCGGCTTGCACAAAAATCCTGCTACCTACCTTCATAACAATTGGGCGATGTCAGCTTATAAAGGGCATCCGTTTTTTAAATTTATTGTAGATTTTCTCCCTTATAATTATTCTTATTATTTAAATAAGTGCGATAAAGGGCTTTCTGTTATTACATTAGCTGGGCCTATATTTTTATCTAGATGCGTTTATTTTTTTAACCCAGACTTGCTTTGCGTCCATGCGCCCGATTTGTTGAAAAATTTCTATAATCATCAATCAGATAGAAAATGGAAAAAATGAAAGCCATCTGTTTTACTTTTGATCGTAATATGCCAGTTATGGAGTATGCTTTACATACTTACTTCAAATGCTGGCCCAATAACCCTTTTACCTTTTATATTCCTTGGAATAAAATTAAGCCCGACCATTTAATCAAAAAGTACGGAGACAGAGTTATGCTCTTACAAACCGACAGCAGAGCAAAACCAACTATTCGTACTTTACTTTCAGTAGCTGAACCCAATGAGTTGATATGGTGGGCACAAGATGATAAGTATATCCTAGACTTCAAAAACAAACAGATTATAAAAGATTTATATAAACACAATGATTCGAATATTGGCGGATTCATGTTCACCAAGAACGCTGATGCTAAAAATGCTTATACAAATATCAAAAAAAACATTGGCGGCCACGAACTAATACAAAAGAAAAACCATCATCAAATATTTCAACCCCAGTGGATGAAGAAAGAAGTTATCGAGTCTTTATATCTAAACGAGTCTCTTGAGGAGCACTATCCCTTGGCAAAACTCTATCCCTTGATGGCACGGTCCCCGATTAAAAATTTATATACCACCCCCGACAATCATATTAACATCGCAGAGACTTTAGATTGCGGCAAAATGACTAAAAACTTAATAGACCACATGGAACAAGATGGTTTCGAGATCCCCAGCCTACCTAGATGCAATAAAACAATGATATACGCCGATTAATGATTTCTCATGATAAAAAATGCGTCTTCGTTCACATTCCCAAATGCGCAGGGAGCTCGATAAACCAAGATCTTAGCTTAAAATCGGTAGGTTTTTCCGGGCATTCGCCTGCGTCGCTTCATGCTGAATTTCTGGGCGCTTATTTCTCCTTCACATTTATTCGCAATCCCTATGACCGGACCGTTTCGGCTTATAAATACTTTCAAAAGCTTAAAGAGGGGCATCGGTGGTACAAAAGGAATAAAATCATCTCAGATGCAGCAAACAGCATGAGTTTTAGTGAGTTCGTCAATCACATCCAAGATTTCCAAAAACTGATGAAGCGAGAGGAAGGATCTTTTGAGTCAGGCATTCACTTTCTCCCCTTCTCCTACTTCCTTGACGAGCCCATAGACTACATTGGGCGCTTTGAAGAGATCCAACATGACTATTTCAATATAAGAACACGCCTAAAGCTCCCCTTAAAGAACCTTCCAAAGACGAACTCCACCAATAATAAAGATTATCGCAAATTATACGATAAAGACTCTATAAATAAAGTGTATAACCTATATACTAATGACATCAAAGAATTTAAATACGGATTTTAATTATGAGCTATCAATACAATTTATATGATATGAATAAAACACTCGACCTTATTAACGAGGGCGCCACATGCGTAGAAGTAGGCGTATGGAAAGGCGATTTCTCAAAACTTATCGCGGCCAAACCCCTCAAGGAGCTTCATTTAGTTGATCCGTGGGTAAGTATCACGGATATTCCCGCTAGGTGGCACGCTGCGCCTCAGGCGGAGATGGATGCTATTTACACCTCAGTTTCGGAGGCCTTTAGCTCTAATTCAAAGGTCTCTATACATAGAGAGTTCTCGGTGGATGCGGCAAAAAGTTTTAAAGATGAGAGCGTGGACTGGATTTATGTCGACGGAAATCATTCTTATGATTTTGTCAAGCAAGATCTGGAGGCTTGGTGGCCAAAGCTTAAGTCAGGCGGCGCCTTATGCGGCGACGACTACCAAGAGGGGTCATTTCAAGTAGAAACCTTGGATTTCGGAGTAGTAAAGGCTGTTGATGATTTCAGGGCCTCCTCCTCAGACATCGGCAAGTTCCAACTCTTCAAAGACCAATTTGTTTTGATTAAAAAATAATGAAAATACTAGTAGGTGGAGCAGGCGGCTTTATAGCCGGTTATTTAGTTAAAGATTTATTAGTGCAGGGGCATGAAGTAGTAGCCGCTGACATTAAGCCCTCGAATCAGTGGTATCAGACCTTCAAAGAGGCCGAGAACCACTTTGATTGCGATCTTGGGGAAAAGCATCATTGCTATAACCTCTCCAAAGGGGTTGATAGGATATACAATCTTGCCTGCAACATGGGGGGAATGGGATTTATCCAGAACAATCACGCCTTATGCATGGAATCAGTCCTAATACAGGCTCATATGCTTATGGCGGCTCGCGATAATGGTGTAAAAGAGATTTTGTATAGTTCTTCGGCCTGCATTTATCCCCAAGAAATCCAAGCGGACATTAAGGATGCGACATCTCAAGGCCTGCGCGAATCAGACGCTTACCCCGCTAATCCTGAAGATGGGTATGGGTGGGAAAAGCTTTTTAGCGAGATTTTAACGCATTATTACGGGAAAGATTTCGACATAGACTCGAGAGTGTGTCGCTATCACAATGTTTACGGCCCATTTGGGACTTGGCGTGGTGGGCGGGAAAAAGCTCCTGCTGCTATGTGTCGTAAAGTTATAGACGCCAAGATGAGCGGTAAGCATGAAATTGAAATTTGGGGAGACGGAGAACAAACTCGCTCTTTCATGTATATAGATGACTGCATCACCGGAATGGACTTAATGTGGAACAAAGGCGATTCTCGCCCCTTAAATCTAGGCAGTGATGAAATGGTTTCGATAAATGGTCTGGTTGATATTGTAGAGGGTATAGCCGGCATCAAGCTCAAGAGGAACTACAATCTGGATGCTCCACAAGGCGTGCGCGGCCGCAATAGCGAGAACACGATGATCAAAGAGGTGCTAGGGTGGGCGCCCTCCATTTCCCTTCAGGACGGGATCGAAAAAACTTATGCATGGATATATGATCAAATGCATAATTGCAGTGACACTTCTGGATATTGAGTGTATATAGAGTTGTTATGATCGAATTTTACAACGTAAGAAAAAAGAAAAAAGTGTCTATTAACGAAGCGGATGTCCAGAAGCACGCTTACGAGAAAACCACCAAGACCGGCAGAACGTCGATAAGATACGCTTTTAAAGCCGTTGATGAGGACGGCACAAAACTCACTAAGTTTTGCAGTAAAGCGGACTACGATAAACTTCCGGATTGATGGGGCCTATCCTTAACACTATAATTGGCGCCGCCCTTAAATTAGGCTGCAATCTCCTAAACGGATGGCTTGAGCAAAAGAGGCAAGACCAGCTCCTGCTGGCTGCTCGCGACGAAACAGTCATGAAAGCGTTGCTCGCTAACCAGACAGAGCAGGCAAAGGATCCCTTCGTCAAGATTACTCGCCGGATTTTGTTTATGAGTATCACATTTACAATGTGTTATTTAATGATTTTTTATGCTCACAACCCCCATATATCTTATGATTTAATCGTCCCCAAAGGTGAGAACGGGAAATCTGGTTTTTTCAGCTGGATATTTGGGGGCTCCGACTGGCACTTGGTTAGACTAACTGGCGGCCTTATGCTAGCTTCCTTTATGGATTTATGCTTTATGGTGGTAGGCTTTTACGCAGTACCCAGCAAAAGAAGATAAAAATCTTGACATCAGTCAAGGTATGTGCTAATATAGTAGTCTTGCAACCATGGATAATAAAAGCGGAGAGCTATTAAGTACTGATATTGCTGGCGTTAATCGCATCTTGCCCCACAAACACAAATACGCATGGGATTTATTTCTAAAAAGCTGCGCAAACAATTGGATGCCCACGGAGATATCGATGCAAACCGATATCAAGCAATGGAAACATGGAGAAATCACAGATGACGAAAAACTCCTCGTCAAAAGATGCCTCGGATTCTTTGCTGGAAGCGAGTCTTTGGTTGGTAATAACCTTCTTTTGTCTGCTTTCCGATTCATTACGGACGCTGAGTGTCGTCAGTACATTTTGCGCCAAGCTTTTGAAGAAAGCCTTCACAATCTTACTGTTGTTTATATATGCGACAGTCTGGACTTGGACATTGAAGAGGTTTTTAATGCGTA